>CDZQ01051756.1_pt1 | contig 95119 bp, 74 predicted proteins | sample 554831 | NCBI WGS metagenome assembly CDZQ01 (sample SAMEA3182112, study PRJEB8094) | gut metagenome | biome: human; feature: gut; material: Stool; isolation source: human stools | place: Canada | collected 2013-05-06 | reverse complement strand
ATATTTGCACAGATACCCAAATATGCTTAACAGAGATTTTACTGCCGAAAGGCCAAATCAAAAATGGGTTACAGATATATCGTACATCAAAACAGGACAGGGATTCCTTTACCTTTCAATCATCAGAGATTTGTACGACAACAGCATTGTTTCGCACAAAACATCAAAAGAACAATCAATCAAATTAGTGTTAGATACGATTAAAGCAGCAAAGAGAAAAGAAAAAGTCACCGGGGAGTTGCAGCTCCACAGTGACCAAGGCTTTCAGTATACTTCTCATGCGTACTTTAAGCTAACTAAAGAATACGGCATTTTACCGTCAATGTCAAGACGTGGAAATCCATATGATAACGCTTTAGCAGAAAATTTCTTTTCAATTCTTAAAACAGAATGTATTAACAGAGTCAGACTCGCCACCTATGAGGAGGCTAGCCTCCTCATAGGTGAATACATCAACTTTTACAACAATTACCGTATTCAAACAAAAACAAAACTGACTCCGCTTGAAAAACGAAATCAGTTTGTTGCTTAAATTTAATATTCTACCATTTAGGTGCTTTTTTGTACTGTCTGCACAATTTGGGGCAGTTCATTATGCGGATGCCTTTTTGATTCACTCAATCTTTTATTTCGCTGTTCTCTTCTTTTTCCACTTCCGTGGCTTCGTTGCCGTCATCTTTTTTTCTTCTGACAAATATATCGGCTTTTTTTACCTGGTTGAAATTGATGCTTTCAGCGTTGGTTCTTTCTCTGAACTCGTCAAGTATTTTATTGATAGTGCTGTTTGGCATCAGTCCCAAATCTATAGTGTTTACCTTTTTGTCTTTCATTGTAAACATTATAAGAGCATGCCTCATGTCAAAATTTTTTGTAAGACTTGCGGCTGTGTCTTTGTATGCTTCTATTTCGCGCACATCTTCATAAGTGATTATGTTGTTGTCATCAACTCCGGTAAATTCCGCTTCATCATCTCTGAAAATAACTCCGTTTGAAAGCACTTCTTTTGATACAAGAACGGCTATTACCAAAGCAAATACCTCAATCACGGCAAAAATTATGCTCAGTGAACTGAATTGCTCAACAAGCTTTACTGCCGCAAAAATTCCGTATCCGAGAACCGCCAGGTCAAGTATGGCAACAATTATTGCAACTGCGGGCGATATGATGTTTATTTTTTTATCTTTCATCAGTATTTTCTCTCCTTGAATTTTTTATATATTTCACAGTCATCAAGAGTAAATTCTCTTCCCTCAAGATAACTCAGCAAATTAAATCCGCTTTTAAATATAAGTTTGTAACTGCATAGAGCCTGGCGAAAACGGCCTGCTTCTCTGCCGTATTTTCCGTCGTCAATAAGTGGATGCCCTATGTGTGCCATGTGAGCTCTTATCTGGTGAGTTCTGCCTGTTACAAGATCAATATCAATAAGCGATTTTTCCGAGTAACTGTCTAACACGGTGTATTTTGTTATTATCTTTTTTGCGTTGCCGGTATCACGGTCATAAACCGAAACGGTGTTTTTCTTTTCGTCTTTAGTTATGAACGCTTCTAATGTTGCGCTTTTTATTTTAAATTCGCCGTGTACGGCGGCAAGATAATGTTTTTCTATATTTCGGCTTTTTATTGCGGCGTTAAGCTCTTTCAGCGCGGCGGCATTTTTTGCGGCTATTATTATTCCGCTGGTATTTCTGTCAAGCCTGTTGGCAAGAGCGGGAGTGAAGGATTCATCTTTCGGATTCCATTCGCCGTTTTCGTATAACCGCCTTTTAACGGATGATATAAGAGTATTTACATATTCACTGCCGTCTGGGTGGCAAAGAATGCCGGCTTTTTTGTTGATGAGAATTAAATTTTTGTCCTCATATACAATATCAAGTTCTTTAGGAGCCCGCATGAAATCATAATATGTCTTTTTTTCCTGCAGTACATCATCCTTGAGGTACAGCTCAACAATATCGCCTTCGCACAGTGTGTACGCCGCGTCGCATCTCTTTTTGTTTACCTTGATGTTCTTTTTGCGTATTTCCTTGTACATTAGCGAGCGGGGGAGGGACGGAAACATTTTAAGCAGTACTCTGTCCAGTCTCTGCCCGCTGTCATTTCTGTTTACGGTAAAAGATTTCATAACGTAATTAATTATATATTATCTTTATCGAAAAGTAAATAATATAAAAAGTTAAACTGAAATGTGCATTTAAAATTATTTCATCTGTTTCTTATAAAATCTGCATAGATTTGCCGTTTTTTATTCCTTTATTTTTATGTAATTACTTTGCATAAAAGTGTGGAGTAATTCTTTCTTTTATGATATAATAACTCCGAATGTGCGCAGAAAAGGAAAATTTTTTATGGATAGATTTAAACTTGTAAGTGAATATAAGCCCACAGGAGATCAGCCACAGGCTATAGATGCGCTTGTAAAAGGCGTTCTCAGAGGGGATAAAGAGCAGACCCTTATGGGTGTAACAGGCTCCGGCAAGACTTTTACAATGGCTAATATAATTGAAAAAGTCAATCGCCCAACACTTGTGCTTGCCCATAATAAAACTCTTGCCGCACAGCTTTGCTCTGAGTTCAAGGAATTCTTTCCCGAAAATGCCGTGGAGTATTTTGTTTCCTATTACGATTACTATCAGCCGGAGGCTTACGTACCCACAACAGATACTTATATAGAGAAAGACAGCGCCGTAAATGAGGAGATAGACAAGCTGCGCCACAGCGCAACAGCCGCTCTTTCCGAAAGGCGGGATGTCATTATAGTTGCGTCCGTTTCTTGTATCTATTCTATCGGCGACCCGATTGATTACCGTAATATGGTAATATCTCTCAGAAACGGAGCGCAGTATTCAAGAGACGCACTTATTTCAAAGCTCGTTTCTATTCAGTATGAAAGAAATGATATAAATTTTGTGCGTAATAAATTCAGGGTAAGAGGGGATACTGTTGAAATTTTCCCCGCAGGCTCTTCAGGAAACGCCATACGGGTTGAGTTCTTCGGTGACGAGATAGACAGAATTGCCGAAATAAACCCGCTTACAGGCAAAGTTGAAGGCATACTTTCCCACGCATGTATATATCCCGCGTCACATTATGTTGTTGGTGCAGAAAAAATGAAAGTCGCGCTCAGCAAAATTTATGATGAAATGACCGAGCGCGTAAAATACTTTGAGGAAAAGGGCAAACTCATAGAGGCTCAGAGAATAAAAGAACGCACTATGAACGATATTGAAATGCTTGAGGAAACGGGCTTTTGCAAGGGAATTGAAAACTATTCTGCCGTAATGAGCGGCAGAAAACCCGGAGAAGCCCCGTTCACACTCCTTGATTATTTTCCCGATGATTTTCTTTTGTTCTGTGACGAGAGCCATGTAATGCTTCCGCAGGTCAGAGGAATGTACGGAGGTGACCACAGCAGAAAAGCAAGCCTTATTGAATACGGCTTTCGTCTGCCGTCTGCTTTTGACAACCGCCCTTTGCAATTTGATGAGTTCTACGGCAAAGTAAATCAGGTTATCTTCACATCGGCAACACCGGGCGATTTTGAAAAAGAGCATTCTACTCAGATAGTTGAGCAGATTATCCGTCCCACCGGTCTGCTTGATCCTGTTATTACGGTAAAGCCTACGGATGATCAGATGGATGATTTGGTTTCTGAGATTAATATAAGAACCGAAAGAAAAGAACGTGTTTTGGTTACAACGCTTACAAAAGCAATGGCTGAGGATCTTACTTCTTATCTTGAGGGCTTCGGTATAAAAGTACGCTATATGCATCACGATGTTGACACTATCGAGCGTATGGAGATAATCAGGGATCTTAGATTGGGAGAATTTGATGTTCTTGTCGGTATCAACCTTCTGCGTGAGGGTCTTGATATACCCGAGGTATCTCTCGTTGCTATACTCGATGCAGATAAAGAGGGCTTCCTGCGTTCGGAAACTTCACTCGTTCAGACTATCGGCCGTGCGGCAAGAAACGCAAACGGCGAAGTTATCATGTACGCAGACAGCGTTACTCCGTCAATGGAGCGTGCCATTTCGGAAACCGCACGACGCCGTGCTATTCAACAGAAGTATAACGAGGAGCACGGTATAACGCCTAAAACAATCAAAAAAAGCGTTCGTGACGTGCTTGAGATCACTTCAAAAGAAAAAGTTGAGGGCAAAAGCAAAAAGCGTATGTCAAAACGTGAGCGTGATGTTCTTATTCAGCAGCTTACTGCGGAGATGAAAGAGGCGGCAAAGCTTCTTGAATTTGAGCATGCCGCTTACCTGAGAGATAAGATAAACGAACTTAAAAATCAGTGATTATTAAATATAAAAGGTGATTTTTATGAATAAAAACATTATTGTAAAAGGTGCAAGAGAGCATAATTTAAAAAATATAGATGTAGAGATACCGCGTGACAGTCTTGTGGTTTTCACAGGACTTTCAGGCTCGGGAAAATCAAGCCTTGCCTTTGATACTATTTATGCAGAGGGTCAGCGCAGATATGTGGAGAGCCTTTCATCTTACGCCCGTCAGTTTCTCGGCCAGATGGAAAAACCCGATGTAGATTATATTGAGGGCCTAAGTCCCGCAATTTCCATTGATCAGAAAACCACTTCCAAAAACCCGCGTTCAACGGTTGGTACTGTAACTGAAATCTATGATTACCTCAGGCTGCTTTATGCCCGAATAGGCATACCGCACTGCCCCGTCTGCGGCAGAGAGATTACACAGCAGACGGTTGATCAGATAGTTGATAAGATATTGTCTTACGATGAGGGTACACGTATTCAGATAATGGCGCCTATAGTCCGCGGCAGAAAAGGTGAGTATACCAAGGAACTTGAGGACGCCCGCAAGTCAGGTTATTCAAGAGTGCGCATAGACGGCAGTATCTATGACCTTTTTGAAGAAATAAAGCTTGATAAAAACAAAAAACATAATATTGAGGTCGTCGTTGACCGTCTTGTTGTAAATGAGTCCATCAGGAGCAGGCTTGCGGACAGTATTGAGACTGCAACACGCCTTTCAAAAGGTATCGTTATCTGCAATATTGTTGATAAGGGCGATGAACTTTTTTCACTTGATTATGCCTGTCCGGAGCACGGCGTTTCAATTGAGGAAATGAGCCCGCGTATGTTCTCGTTTAACAATCCTTACGGAGCCTGCAAACGCTGTTCGGGTCTCGGCACTTTTATGGAAATAGACGAGAATCTTGTTGTTCCCAATAAAAAGCTTTCAATAAACCAGGGCGCTATAAAAGCAAGCGGCTGGAATGTTGCAGACGGCTCTTCGATTGCCAAAATGTATTTTGAGGCTATTGCCAAAGAGTACGGCTTTTCTCTTGATATGCCTGTTGAAATGCTGCCTAAAGACGGCGTAAGAGCAATACTATACGGCACAAACGGCAAAAAGATAAAAATGAAGCGTGTAACCGCCTACGGCTCGGGAACGTATACCAATGATTTTGAGGGCGTTATCAATAACCTTAAAAGGCGTTATGAAGAATCGTCTTCAGAGTGGGCAAGAGCAGAGATAGAAACGGTTATGGTATCATCACGCTGTCCTGATTGTAAGGGTGCGCGTCTGTCGCCTATAAGCCTTTCCGTAACTGTCGGAGGAAAAAATATTTATGAGTTCTGCTGTATGTCAATATCTGAAGAACTTGATTTCATAAACAACCTTGAACTAACTGAAAAAGAACAGCTGATCGGTAATCTGATTATAAGAGAAATCAGGGAAAGACTTACATTTCTCAATTCTGTAGGCCTTGATTATCTTTCACTGGCACGTGAGGCGGCTACGCTTTCAGGCGGCGAGGCACAGAGAATACGCCTCGCAACTCAGATAGGCTCATCGCTTATGGGTGTTCTTTATATTCTTGATGAGCCGTCAATAGGTCTGCATCAGCGTGATAATGATAAACTCCTTAATACACTTCGCCACCTGCGTGATATCGGCAATACGCTAATAGTAGTTGAGCATGATGAAGATACCATGCGTGCTGCAGATTATATTGTTGATATTGGCCCGGGAGCAGGAATACACGGCGGCGAACTAATAGCAGCAGGCACCGTTGATGATATTATTGCTTGTGAAAAATCAATAACAGGCCAGTATCTCTCAGGCAAAAAGTCCATACCCGTTCCGGACAAAAGAAGAAACGGGAACGGGCATAAACTCACGGTTTTCGGTGCGGCTGAAAACAATCTTAAAAAGATAGATGTCGAAATTCCTCTCGGCAAATTTGTTGCGGTAACAGGTGTTTCAGGCTCGGGTAAATCCAGCCTTGTAAACGAGATACTTTATAAATATCTTGCCAATGAGCTGAATAACGCAAAAAAACGCCCCGGTAAGTTTGAAAAAATAAAGGGCGCTGAATATCTGGATAAGGTTATAGATATCGACCAGTCACCTATAGGGCGTACTCCGCGTTCAAACCCTGCAACATATACAGGTGTTTTCAATGATATAAGAGAACTTTTTGCTTCAACTCCCGATGCAAAAATGCGCGGATATAAGGCAAACAGATTTTCATTCAATGTAAAGGGCGGCAGATGTGAAGCCTGCCAGGGCGACGGTATCGTTAAAATAGAAATGCACTTCCTTGCAGATGTCTACGTACCCTGCGAAGTCTGCTCAGGTCATAAGTATAACCACGAAACGCTCGAGGTCAAATTCAAGGGCAAAAACATTTTTGAGGTTCTTGAAATGACTGTTGACGAGGGACTTGAATTTTTCAAACAGCAGCCCAAGATTTACAGAAAACTGAAAACCCTTTCAGATGTAGGTCTCGGATATATCAAGATAGGTCAGCCCGCAACAACTCTTTCGGGCGGTGAAGCGCAGAGAGTAAAACTTGCAACCGAACTTATGAAACGCTCAACCGGTAAAACGATATATATTCTGGATGAGCCTACAACGGGTCTTCATACCGCAGATGTTCATAAGCTTATCGAAGTGCTTAATGCTCTTGTAGACAGCGGCAATACAGTCCTTGTAATTGAGCATAATCTTGATGTTATTAAAACTGCCGATTATCTTATTGACCTCGGTCCCGAGGGCGGAAAAGGCGGAGGAAAGATAGTGGCAACAGGTACTCCCGAAGAAGTTGCCAAGTGCAAAAAATCCTATACAGGTCAGTATCTTGCCCCGATTCTCAAAAAAGCAAAATCATAAATTAAAGCCGCGTTCATCTGAACGCGGCTTTTTCTTATCGGCTGTTTCGAATTGATTTAAAAGTATTAACTTTGTTACTTGTGATCTTTTATTCGTCTTAAAGCATTTTTTTCAAGCCTGCTAACCTGCGCCTGGCTTATACCGACTTCTTTTGCAACTTCCATCTGTGTTTTGCCCTGCATAAATCTAAGATAAAGTATATTTTTTTCTCTCGGGTCAAGGTTCTTTATTTCGTCCTTTATCATTATTTCGTCTATCCAGTCGCCGTCTGTGTTGCTGTCTCCCACCTGATCCATCACATATATCGTATCTCCGCCGTCATTGTAAACAGGTTCATACAGTGAAATCGGGTCAACAATTGCTTCCAGCGCAAGCACCACTTCGCTTTTTTCCATGTTAAGCGCTTTTGCAATTTCTTCTATTGACGGCTCCTGCTTGTTTTTGTTTATCAGTTCCTCTTTTACCTGCATCGCTTTGTATGCCGTGTCCTTCATGCTTCTGCTTACGCGAATAGGGGAGTCGTCTCTTAAATAGCGGCGTATCTCGCCGATGCACATCGGTACTGCATAGGTAGAAAATTTTACCTGTAAATCAAGATTGAAGTTGTCTATGGCTTTTATAAGGCCTATAACGCCGACTTGAAATAAGTCGTCCATCGATTCGCCTCGGTTCTGAAAACGCTGTATAACTGAAAGCACAAGCCTCAGATTGCCTTTTATGAGTTCATCTCTTGCCTTCATATCTCCTTTTCTTGCTTTTTTCAGTAATTCTATTTTTTCGCTTTCTTTAAGTACTTTAATATCGTTTGTGTTGATACCGCATATTTCCACCTTGTTGAACTGCATACATAAAACCACCATTCAATTTTTATGTACGCAATTATTATTGCCAGAGTTTGGATGCTTTATAAACGCAAAATAAAAAAAGCGCAGTCAGAGTTATCGCTCTTACTGCGCCTTAATTATTTGATCTTATTTTACCCTGTATGCCCCTGTTGCAACAGGTTCAGCTGTTTTAAGATACGGCTTTTTTCTGCATTCTTCTATTTTTATAGTCAGCGTGTCGGTAACCACAGGCTCAAAAACGGCTATCTTGGAAAATCCTATTATAGTCCCTTCAAACACTTTTTTGCTTCCTGCGTAAATGCTGTATTTTTCAATCCGCTGAGATTTTGTTGTATCTTCGCTCATTCTTATTCTGTCAACACTCTGCTTGGGGAATTTAAGTTCTGTTTCAAATCCTCCGTTCATATCAGCACGTTGGTATTCTTTGATTACAAGTTCATCTTCTTTTCTCAGCCATTTTCCGATTTGCTTGAGCCGTTTTACATCACTTTCAGCGAACAGTCCGTTCTTGTTTGGCGGTATGTTAAGAAGAAACAGCGAATTGTTTCCTGCTGAATTGTAATATATTTTCATTAGTTTGTTTAGTGATTTAAGAGTCATTCGCTGCATCGGGTGATAAAACCAGCCAAGCCTAATAGAAACATCTACTTCAGCGGGATACCACATGAATTCATCAAAATTGCTTAAAAACTCTCTTGATCCCATGTCCGGCAGCATAACATCCTGACAGCGCTTTTGAAATTTTTTCATATTGTCATCAGTTTGGCAGTTCGCAGCAAAATTCTGCTGGTCATATTCGAACTTAGGTACAACGTTCCATTCGCTTTCACGAGTTTTGCCGCTCTCATTGCCGATCCACCGCACATCGGGCGCACAGCCGGACATAACTATATCAGGCTGAAGTTCCACTGCGGTTTTCCAAATGCGTTCGAAATCGTAGTCCTGTACTGGCTGCCCGTCTGCTTTTGCTCCGCAGGCACCGTCAAGCCACAGCATAAAAATATCGCCGTAGTTCGTAAGCAGTTCAGTAAGCTGTTTTATGTAAAAATCATTATATTCAGGTGTTCCGTAGCATTTTGCGTTTCTGTCCCATGGGGAAAGATAAACACCAAATTTAAGTCCGTACTTTTTGCAGCTTTCGCTCACTTCCCGCACTATATCGCCGTGTCCGTTTTTGTATGGGCTGTTTTCTATGGAGTGTTCGGTAGTTTCTGTCGGCCATAAGCAAAAGCCGTCATGGTGCTTACAGGTTAGAATTACACCTTTCATACCTGCAGAAGCAATTGCCTCACACCACTGGTCTGTGTTCTGCTTTTTTGGGTCAAAGATTTTTTCGCTCTCTTTTCCGGTGCCCCATTCACGGTTTGTAAATGTGTTTATTCCATAGTGAACAAAAGCGTAGAATTTCATATCCTGAATAATAAGCTGCCGCCTGTTCGTTACGATACTTGTATAAAGATCAATTCGGTTCATGTTAATTTTCAGCACTCAGCAGAGTGCAGCCCCTCTCTTTAATTTGTATAGATTAAGCATTATGCCTGTATCTGAACTCTTTTTCTGTCCGGATGTTCGCCGCTCCAGCCCGTTGGCGGCATTGTCATAAGCCGCATCATGTCCTCTTCTTCAATTTCAAAAGAATGAATGTCAAGGTTTTCTGCCATTCTTTCTTTGTTACAAGTCTTTACAATCGGCATAACTCCACGCTGTAAAGCGTATTTAATGCATATCTGGGCGGGGGATTTACCGTATTTTTCGGCAAGTTCACAAATCAGTTCGTCATTTAAAACTCGTGTCCTGCCAAGCGGGCTCCACGCCTGAACAAGTATTTCGTTTTCCTTGCAGTAATTAAGAGCAGCTTCCTGAGAATAACCAGGATGAAATTCAATTTGATTTACCGCCGGCTTTACTTCACATCCGTCAAGCAGATTTTTCAGGTGGTGAGGCAAAAAGTTGCTGACGCCTATGGCTTTTATAACACCCTCATTATATAATTTTTCGAGCGTCTGCCAAGTGTCAAAATCAAGCAGCTTCCAGTCTTTGTAACCGGGTTCAGGCAGAGGCCAGTGAATAAGATAGAGGTCTATATAGTCTGTGTCAAGCCGTTTTAAAGAGCTTTCAAAAGCGTACATAGTCTTGTCATATCCCATCTCTGTTTTCCAAAGCTTTGTAGCTATCTGAAATTCATTTCTGGGTATGCCGCTTTCTTTTATGGCTTTGCCAACATATTCTTCATTGCCGTAAAAAGATGCCGTGTCAAAATACCTGTAACCTGCTTTTATTGCTTCGGTTATAGTCTCGGCGATTTGGTCTATCGTTTTGTAAGTGCCGAATGCTGCTGCGGGCAGAGTTATTCCGTTGTTAAGTGTGAATTCGTTTTTCATAATATCACCCAAACTAATTATAATAAAGCAGATTCCTTTTTACAACCTTAAAAATTTTAAATATATTTGAATTTATTCTTGACTTAATGCTCAATCAGTGATATTATATCTAAGTCAAAGATTTGGGCCATTAGCTCAGTTGGTTAGAGCTCCCGGCTCATAACCGGTAGGTCCGGGGTTCGAGTCCCTGATGGCCCACCAAATCTTTAGGGGTATAGCTCAGTTGGTAGAGCAGCGGTCTCCAAAACCGCGTGCCGAGGGTTCAAGTCCTTCTGCCCCTGCCATAAAAAAAGCCTTTATTTAAGCCAAATTCGGCTAAATAAAGGCTTTTTTCTTTATGTAATTTTCACTTGTTTCTAACGCTCAATTTAACAAATTTTTCGTCTGGTTTTAAATTTTTCACACTTTTCCGTTCACTACAGCATCAAAAAAGCATCAGATAATCTTATTTAGATTGTTATATAAATATTTGATATTCTGGATTATTAAAAGATAATTTAACAGTAATTTGTAACACTTAATTATACTGTATATAATCAGTTTAAATTGTAATAACCTTAATAATATGATAAAATTATGTTGTAAAAACAAATAGGAGTATTTTTATGATTATTTTAGCAATATCTGATTTACATATTAAAAATGATAGTGATATGGATTCAATTATGAAAATGACAAAAAAGTTAGTAGATGCTTTTAATTTATATAATAAATCTAAGAATTGCATTATTTTGACATTGGGGGATATTATTGATAAGGGCGATGTGATTGGTTATGAAAATGCAAAAGTCGTGTATAACTATCTTAAAGAATATATACCTAATTGTAAATTTGCATTCGTTCCAGGTAATCATGATCTAGATACTTGCGAAGAAAGTGATTATGGTGATTTTAAGGCTTTCGATAATTTTATCAACAATTATGTTGAAGGTGGAAGACAGGAATTTAATAGGAATAATGTTTACACAATATGCCTTGGTAATTTTGTTTTGCTTTTGCTAAATTCAATAAATAAAGATAATAGAAATGAAGTGATTGTTGATTATGATTCATTGTACTGTACATGTAGTAATCTGAATTCTTGTAATAAAGTGCTAGCAACACATTATGGGCTAGTTTCAAAAGAAGAGAAAAACGAAAAGTTTATTCCTTCACAAGATCAGATGATGAAATTTATTAGTTCTCAAAGTGTTAAATTATTTCTGCACGGGCACGAGCATTATAAAAAAAATTTAGAAAATTATAATATGTTTTCGATGGATATGATAGGAGTTGGTCCAGCATTTGAACTTAGATGGGCAGATTATCCTCAATTCAATATTATTAATGTAAATAATGCGACCTGTGAATTAAAGAATAATAGTGTGTTTATCAATAGAGAAGGAATAAAAGGAGATTATATTTTAGAAAGTAGTGGACAAAATACAAATACTTATGATTCTATAAAATATTCTGAACCATTAAATTACATACAACGACAGGTTTCTGTAGTAACAAATGAAAATGAAAAATATGATACTACATTGATAGAATTATTGAAAAAAGAAAATAAAGTAGTTTTATTAGCGGATGCTGGAAAAGGCAAATCGTATGAACTTAAAAAAATTGCGTTTGATTTGACAAGTATATTTGACGATAAAGTGGTTTTTCTTTACCATGCTCGAAATTATGAAGGTGAAAATATTGAAAAATTAATACCAAAAGAATATTCCAAATATGAAATAGAAGACATAATATTTATTATTGATGGTTATGATGAGATAGTTAACGAATACGCTAATGTTTTTACAAGAAAAATTAATAATTTTTCTTGTAGAAATAATGATGTAAAAATTGTTATATCTTCCAGAACTAATTTTTATCAAAACAAAAGTGAATTTTTTCCCGGAACCTTTGAAGAGTTTGTTGAATGTACCATAAAACCTTTTAGTGATGATGATATTAAACTATACTGTAAAAATTGTAATGTATCAGAAGATTTTATTGAAGTTGCAAAAAGCAATAGAATTGTTGAATATCTAGAAAATCCTTTTTATTTATCTCGTCTTGTATCATATTATCAATCAAATGAAAAATTGCCATCTAAAGATAATGTAATGAAGTTATTGGTTGATTACACGCTGTTTAATGATGATTTTAAATACAAGTATCGAAATAATACTGGTAAAAAAGCAAAGTTATTATCTTTAGTGAAAAAATTAGCTTTTATAATGCAGTCAAAATTGATGTTAACAATGAATGCAGATGAAATAGGCAATTGGTTTAAATGGGATGATGTAGAATTGTTATATTGCTGTGGCTTGATTACTATATCAAACAATGAATTTACTTTTGTTCATAATAATTTTAGAGAATATTTGACTGCATCTTATATTTCAAATTATAAATTCGATATAATACTTAAATTTATAAGTATACCTAAGTTGAATATTATAAAACCTGGTTGGCTAAATGTTGTTTCATATCTTTCTACATATAAGAATTTACAAAATGATTTATTAGATTGGATTTCAAATAAACAAGCTGATAAAATATGTCTTTTTGAGGTAGATAAATTGAATACCGAAATAAGAGAAAAATCTTATATGACAATTTTCGAAAAAGTCACATCCGAAGGATTGTGGATTTATCATTATGTTCCATCTGTTTCAAATTTTGCAAACTTTGTTGAATCAATGGAAGAAATATACAGACTTAAAAAAATTATTCAAAATTCAAATAACTTTTGGGAGATAGTCAATTCTATTGCAATTGTGTCATATAAAAGGAATTTATTTGGCTTTTCTAAGAATTTATGTGAAGTGATTGTCAATAAAATTTGTCATTCAAAAGACATAATGGTAAAAATTGAAGGCTTAGATGCATTGGAACGCCTGAATTTATTAAATAAAAGTACTTTGTCATATATAACAGCAAATAGTGAATTTAAAACTGAAAGATTTTATTCACATGTTACATATTATTTATTAAAAAAAGATTTAGCGGTAGAAAATTTACCATTTATTTTGCAATGTTACATTGATAGAAAGAAACCATGGTATGAAAGTGATTCCTCTATTGATATGGATTTTAAAATAATTTGTGAATCATTAAAGGATTACAATGCATTGACACTGATTTTTAAAACATTTTCTGAAAATGAAATTAGTATTTATAATCAAAATGAAATTGTAGAAAATTTAATTAAAAATTCTATAGAAATATACAATGAGCAACCAAATAATGACTTGTTTAACTCAATTAGTAAATTTTTAATTAGCATGTCTAGTAAGTATGATTATAAAATTTTAGATACTGTAAAAACGTTCTTTATTGAAACAAAAACAGTTAAAAATTTCTACCAATTAATTATTGATAATAATATAAATGAGCCTGAAATGTTTATAATATTTAGAAACTTATTAGATAAAGATTGCTTAACAGACTTGTCAAAAAAATACATTTCTGAAAGTAACCATAAGTTCGATATATTTGAGCGAATCGTGCTTGAAATGGATGAAAGCGAAAATAAAACTTATTTTCTTAAACTAATTAAAGAAAAAACTGGCAAAGAATTAAAACCCCAAGTATATAAAGACTATTCTTCTGTTAGACAGAAACAAATGCAATTATATTTTGATTCATTATTTAACGAAGCCCAATATAACGATTTGGTTGATCAATTTTTTCATAATGTTGATAATAATGTAACAAGAAAACAAATTGCTGACTATAGATTTAAAAATTTTGAATTTAATGATTTTCCTAGGTTTGATTTAGAATATATAAAATGGGATGTTTATCATCAAGTGAAAGATGATATAGCAATAGCTGAGTTTAAAAATTTAAAAAGAACTTCATATTATTACATGTCTAAGGTGGAAAAAATATTAGAAGATTCGAGTAGCAAGAAGTATATTAAAGTTTCAAAATTGCAAATAAAAATGATTTTAGAATACTGTGTTAAGCTGTTAAATGAAATTGATTTTGATGAAGAAATAGAGTGTGAGCCAACAAGTACTTCTGTAAGTTACAGAACAAGTCTTTTAGCTGCTTTTTCTTCTAGATTTAATTTTAAATACGATGATAAATATGTAGATCTTTTGATTCAGATTCCACCTTTATATTACGGTAATATGGAAAACAGCGTTGCTACATATTTTGTTGAAAATTATGAGGAACACGTAATTCTTAATGCCATTTCTAATATTCCTGAGAACAAAATAGTTGGTCAAATTGCATTAATGATTATATCATACTATAAGGATAAAAATTCAGATCAGGCTTTAAACATTGCAAAAATGGTTTTAGAAAATAGCGATTACTTATATTCCGAACGAAGAAAAGCAATGGAATATTTAATGGATTTTTATCATTCGTGTGAAATTATTTCATCGTACATAGATCGTTGTATTGTTGATGATGTTTTAATTTTAATACTTGATGATTTATTTCCCAAATCAGAGTTAGTAACAGAAAAATTGATTGAACTTAATAAAGTAAGTGAAACAAAAACAAAATATCTTACTAGGTTGCTAAAACGTAACAGCGAATATGCTTTGAAAGAATATATTTCATTATGCAAAGCTAAAAATGGTATTCCTGAAGAAATTGACACGAATAGAGTTGCTGAACTTACATCAAGTATTAGATGTATTGATGATCCAAAACTAATTAATTTATTAATTGACCTTTTAAATATTAGGTATGGTAAGGGCTTTGTCGATGAAAACACTTTTGGCTTGAAAGAAGCTTTAAATGTTGCTTTTAAAAATATTGCGAAAAAGGATTACATAAGCGTAAAAGATGCTTTGACAAAGATAATAGAGATAACACATGATAATAAGGAACTTCTTACTTTTTGCAATTACATTATTTTGAATAATGATAAGGATATTGGAGTTGAATATGAAAAGCCACTTGATGATGATCAAATAAAAAGATATCTATAATTAAGATTGTAAAATATAGTGTCTAAGTTAAGAAAAAACTTATACCTTTTAATGACCAAACCAACTTTTGCTAATTATATTTCATCAATGGTCATATCTCAAATCCATTAGTAATCCCATTCAGCAAATCATCATTTCTCTTTACATAATACATCTCGGTAATATCAGAAGTGGAGTGACCGAGGAGATCGGCAACTTGTCTTGGGGTTAGTGATTTGATTGTTCCGTCAGGCAGTTTGATTCCGTTTACAAGGTTTGTAGCGAATGTGTGGCGAAGACTGTGTAAGCCTTTCTTTTCTATCTTAGCACCGTCAAGTATTCTGTAAAATCTCTTTCGGAAATTAGACGGCTTGGTGTAGTTGCCGTTTTCATCGCAGACGAGAGGGGAGTCCTCACCGAAGTAGAACTCCTCTCTTAATTTTTTTATCATTTCAATTGCAGTTGAGTTAAGCGGTACAATTCGTCTGCTTGATGCAGTCTTGAGTTTACCAACGGCGATTTCTCTGCCTGGTTGCTTTTCAGTGCCTACTCTTTTACCTACTTCTTTAACACCACGCTGAATGCGCATAATCTTGTTTTCTAAATCTATGTCACTGTTGTGAAGCCCAAGCATTTCTGCAGTACGCAGTCCTGTGTTAAGCATTAGTATGTAAGCTGCTGATTGCTGGTAGAACGGTTTGCCTGTACCCCAAGTCTTGAAACATTCTTTCTTGAACTTTTCAATTTCTTCAGGTGTGAATATCGTAATAGTTTCACTTGCAGGAAGTACTTCTTTGCCTTGATTAGCGTAGAAGTTTGCTTTCTTTATAACACCTACGCTGCGCATTGGATTTTTAAAAAGTATTTCTTCTTGTTCAAGATAACGGAAGTATTCGTTGAGCAGATTATATGTTTTCTTTACCGTTGATAAAGCATAACCTTTTTCAGTCAGCGTGTTGATAAGTGTTTTTATATCAACAGCAGTTATGTCCGAAATGATTTGGTCACCAATGTAAGGTGCTATTTGATTGTTCAGCAGTTGCTCCAATCTGTCATATGAAACTCTTTCTACTGACGGATACTTAAATACTTTAAGATAATTATACATGCTGTCTTTGAGCCTTTTGTTGCTCTCGTTGTTTTCTGATATTTCTTTATTGAATTTAGAAATGTATTTGGTAATCTTTTTGTTGACTTCAGCTTTGGTGGTTCCTGAGAAACTCTTTCGTTTTCTCTCACCAACTTCGTTCATATACCAAACTACACCGCCCCAGCGGTTGTCGGTTCGCTTGAATATGTTTCCGTTTGTCAGTAATCTTTTCTGCATTTTATCACTCTCCTTGCAGGACAAACACTACCATAAAAGGTAGTGTTTATCCAGATAATTATTTCTCAGTTTGCAAATTAATCCATTCAATAAATTTATCTCTAGGTACAATTATTCGTCCGCCTACAGTCATTGAAGGGAAACTCTTTTTGTGAGATAACTCATAAGCGCTTGTTTTAGAAATTCCAAGAACCTCTGCCACCTGAACAACTGACAGCATTAACGGTAATTCTTCAAATGATTTAAATTTACTTTCCATATTAATCACCATAGCCTTTCAGGCTACAAAAATAAATTAAAATTATTAACGCCTTACTGTAGCCTGATAAGGCGCTAATGGTGATTACAGCCATCTCAAAATTATGCCATAGGCAAATTTTGAGGGCAATATAATCTGGATTAGTGTGAATTTTCACACTAATCTTCTTTCAGCCTGCCGATTTGTGTCGGCAGGTATTTTTTTTACATATTCAGTGTGTAATCATAATCATCGTATTCTTCATAACCTGAAGTTTTTTGTCCTTTAGCAAGACGCTTTTTGATACTCTTTTTAGATAACTTGTATCTTTTTCTTGTGTATCTTCTGTTGTTGGTATTTAGAAGGTCTGCGAAGTTACCCATAAAATTAATGCTCCAAGTGATAAGACTTGCATTGCTGTCAGTGCCCAGTTGATTATCCTTTGTTTTAGTAATGTATCTTTCATATGTTCTTTCTCCATAGAAAGACTGTTGGAAAAATTCTCGCTCATTCTCCCAGCCTGTAAGGATATCTCCTGCATCGTTTTCTTGGTTTCGTCCTTCAGTACGCTGGTCTGTCTTATGACTGACTTGTTGAAATCCGATTCTATCGCTTTCATAACTTTGCTGTGTTTCTCCGTTATTGAACCCAGCTTCTCTATGTAAGTTTGCATATTCTCTGTCTGATTGTTTATCAATCCTGCCATCTGTTCTGTTGTAATCATTGTCTGAAGTATGTCCTGTTGCTGTTCCATTATTGATATTTGATGTGCCAGCAGACTGATAAGACTTTCCCAGTTCTCTTCTGTTATCACTGCGCAGGTCTGAGGCGTTTGTGCCTGTCTCATCATTTCCTTCATATTTTCGAAGGAATTCTTTCCGTTTTGTGAATTCATTTTCCATTGCTCCTTTCAAATATTTATCTTCGTGCAGTTTAAAATCTCTGCACCTTTTACCGTTAGGACACTCGTAGAGTATGGTGTCACGATTGCTTGTCCATATTACTCGGTATCCTTTTTTGTTCATCAGCTTTATGAAATCCATTTTAGATTTTGCATAGAGCATTGCGTTGTCAATGTCTATTGCAAGTTGAGTTTTCCAACTGTTGCCTGCTTTGGCTGCATAGTATTCTTTTGAAGTTACTCCCTGAACTTTCTTTTTAGGCTGGCATATAGGTAACCCGTATTTCATACATAACTGATCATTAACATATCTGACTCTCTCAATGTCACTTTTGTTTTGATGTATTTTATGTCCGTCAAGAGAACTAACTGAATTGATTATTATGTGTGAGTGTATGTTGTCTGTGTCCATATGAGTGCAGACTAAAGCTTGATATCCGGGATAACATTTCTCAACCCATTCCATTGCAATCTGATGAGCATGCATAGGCTCGATGTTAGTTTCTTCTTCAAATGATTGTATAGCATAGTAGAACTGAACACCGTCTGTCTTGTTAAATTGTTTTTTAGTATCCATAAAATCTTTGAATGCTCGTTCAGCTAAGCAATTAACGCCTGATATTAATCGAACATTAGTATCTTCAATTTCTGTTTTGTATCGTTGAGTACAGTATGCAATCACACTTCCAAGAGCACCTGAGTTCTTACTATCTTTTCGCTTTAAGAAATTTATCGTTGCCATTTGTTTGCCTTTCGTATGATTGTGTTTAGAGCTTTGCGGACATTATCAAGTTCCTCAGTGCAATCACTAAGATCAACGCATTCAATTCTTCCTAACTGAGACAGCATACGAAGTTGATTTATGTTACTTCCAATCTTCTTTACTTGATAAACAAGTTCGTTGAATGTTTCCTTATCACCGATGACATAAATGTTACTTACGATAGCACAGGCAGTTATGTAAGCAGTCATATTCATACCTAATGCCGAGGCTTTATCAGCAATTATATTTTTAGCAGTCGGCGTCAAGTGAAGATTAATGCGTTTTGACTTTGTTTCTTTGTTCTTAATATCAATCACTCCTTTCAAAATTTGTTTTGCCTTCAGGCAACCACTTTTCGGCAAAGGAGCCGAAAAGATGCGCCCAATGCGCTATGCTTGGACTCTCCTAAAGGAGAGTGTTTACAACTGAAACAACTACGCATAAATTACTTTAATTTATCTATTACATATTTTTATCACCTCCGTTAATTTTTTGTACAAATATCCTCGCAAATCGCCTACAATCGAGTTTTATGTTTCAGTCGATTATCTTTGCTGTTTTTTCAGAAAGCCTTTTAATTGTTCGTCACCGTTTGCTGAACCGGCGGTGGTTCATATTTTGTGTACCGTATACAGATTACTCTGCCTTGCGTTTTCAAAATATCTTTGAGAAACATCAACATAGCCTTTTTCCATAAGACCTCTTATTGCCTTACGGCAGGAGTTCTCACACATACCGCAGGCTTTGGAAATGTTCGGCACTGAATAAAAACTCTGCCCTTTGGCATCACTTCTGCTTGTCAGAAAGCTGTATACCACAAACTCCATAGGCGTTAAGCCTTCGTCAAAAATTTTATTTGGCAGAAGAAAGAAATTGCCTTTTTGTTTATTCAAAATATCACCTCCACTTATCCTTGCACACTTTTTTACTGTTTTGAGCCAAACTTTTTTTGTCCCTTCACCTATAGCCACGAAAACGGTAAAAGATGAGGTTTTTTAAAACCTTATTTACAAAATATTTACACCCCCATATATTTAGCCGTTAACTACATACCTTTGAGCCAAGATTTTTAAAAGTTCCTCCATAATACGGACACGGGAAACGCAAAATATGATGGTTTTGAAATTAAGTTTACAAAATATTTACATACTTCTCCACTTTCTTTGCCGCTGAGAAATGCGTTTAACAACTCTTTTTTAAATTTTTTTATGTGACCGAACTCAGCAAACAAAGATTAGCACACTTTTTAAATGCCCGTGTATCTTCTAAAGATACATTTTTAATCGAGCTTGGCATTTTGCACAACTGCTTTGGAAATAAAAAACGACTTTGACCGAATGCAAAGTCATTTTAAATAAAACTCTGTCATTTTATATTGACAATTAAAAAAATAAAGTATTAAATAATTTTATAACCTGTTGTAACATAAAAGCGTTTTGAACTGTTGTATATAGTAGGAGGAAATATGTTAGCTTTATATTTGTCGCTGATAGATAATGAGGACGATCGGGATAAATTTGAATTCATTTATTTGATTTATAGAAAACGAATGGTATCTGAAGCATACAATATCTTGCGTAATGAATATGATGCAGAAGATGCTGTTCACGATACTTTTATCAAGTTGGCACGAAATATGAAAGCAATAGACGAGCCCGATTCTGATAAGACTTTGTCCTATGTTCTTAAGGCAGTAAAAAACACAGCAATCAATATTCTTAATAAAAATATTAAGAGAAATGAATTTGAAGATCACGATTTTGTAGAAAAAATGCCCGACCAACAGTTCCTTGATAAATTGAATATCAAAGAGCAATATAACGAAGTTGTAAACGCCATAAGAGAACTGAACGATACATACCGGGATGTGATGTTCTTCCATTTCATAAGTGAAATGAAAATATCGGAGATTGCTGATCTGCTGGGAAGGAAGAGATCAACGGTACAGCAACAACTTATCCGCGGCAAAAAGAAACTGATTGAAATTTTAGAAATGGAGATGAGTGAACAAAATGGAAAACAGTAAGGAATTATTTGTAAAGGCTTTTATGGAAGCCGAAAGGCTTGATAATATAAATCTGCCAAATGAAGAAGAGATAGATTGGAACTTTTCAGAAAAGTTTGAACGATCAATGAATAAACTCATAAAAAAGAATGACCGAATCAAGTTGTCCACGAGAAGGAGAATGAGAAAAGGGCTGCTGGCAGCAATTATAGCAATAATCGTTTTGTTTACAGGGCTTATGAGCGTGTCAGCAACAAGGACTCCGTTTATTGAATTTATCAAAAGAATATTTCCGCAGTTCAACGAAATAACAATAAGCGAAGAATCAACTCCGCCTGTTGAGACGATAGAAACAGAATATACTTTGTCTGATCTGCCACAGGGATATGTGCTTGATACTTATCAAAGTGATGATTACAGCGTGTTTGCGATTTGGAAGAATGATAGTAGTGAAGAAATATCATTTTCTCAAAGATTACTGGATTCAAGTTTCACAATTGATAATGAACATTATTATGAGGAACTTAAGATTAATGGGCATGAATCATATTATGTTGAAGATGAATATGGAGCCTTATTGAGATGGACAGATGGTTACTATTGGTTTACAATAAGAGTTCCTGCGAGCAATATTGATGATGTGATGACACTTCAAGAGAACTTGATAGAAAAAAATTAAAAAAATTTGAATATTTTGTAACATAACCCCCCTTTTCAACTGTTGTATATATTGAAGGCAAAAATTAACAGTAAGAAAGGGGGTGTTCTATTATGAAAAAAATTATTGCCCTCATATTATGCTTTATAACACTTTTTACCGTGACGATTACTGCTTATGCGAGTGAAATCGCACCATATTCAAATAATGTTTACACCACGGATGTATCGTTCAATATAACCAATAGTGGTAAAGCAACTGCATCATATGAATATCAAGGAAAAGCCGGTGTTATAAAAAGCGCAACGATTGAAACCAAAATTCAGAAAAAATTTGGTCTGATTTGGATAACCGTCAGCGATGGCAGCTGGACAGATACAACAACAGCCACAAGTTACAGCAAGAGCCATTCGGTACAGCTATCCAGCACGGGCACTTATCGTGCGCACGTGGAATTCACCATTTCGGGTAGCGGCGGAAGTGATGATGAGATCACGAAGAATGTTCAAAGAACATATAGTTAAAACAAATTGTTTACATAATTTTTAAGAGGAGGTATAATTTTTATGGGAGTTAAACGAAGTGTTTGGTTTAAATCTTTAGCAACTTTTTTAGCATTCATTATCGTAATACAGTTGCTGCCGTTATCTGTATTAGCTGAAAATGTTACTCAGTCTTCAGCCAACGATATTTCTAATGAACAAAATATGGAAGTTGTCGGGGAAGTTGTTGACAAAAGAACAGAGTATCAGAAGACCTATGAATTGTCAGACGGTACATATTATGAAATAACATCTTCATCGCCTATTCATGAAAAATCAGGAAGTGAATGGGTTGAACCTGATGTATCAGAAGATGAGCCTGAGACCACGCAGGAGGCGGAGGATTATGTTAAAGATTTATCCGAAAACATATCTGAAAGCACCAATGATGAATATGGTATTGCCCCGGCAAGTATTGATATTAATGAATCTGAAGCTTCTGGTTCTTCATCAGTTTCATTTCGAATTGTAGGAAAAGATGCAACTGTATCATATAATAAACTCAATAAAAGCACTCTACTCTTAGCACAGTTTCCTGTAAAATTATTAAAAGAAAAAGTGAATTCGCAATCAACTTTGCACTGCAACATTATGGTTAATGCTAAGATTAGCAGGGGTTCAGCAAATGTTTATGCTTATCCAGTCATAGAGAATATAGATATTGATTCATCTGATTTGTCTGTAAATGTAAGTAATGGACTGGATTTAGATATAATGAAAGATGAGGTATTAGATTTTGCGCAAGTTGGAAATCTTGCGGATTATTCTTTTGACATAACTTCAACTTATATGAAATGGGAAAAAGGACTGATGGATAACTTCGGTCTCGCTTTTTCTACATCTAGTTCAACGGGAATTACGGTGAATCAATGTTATTTAGTAAGACAATATAAAATAATTGATTCATATGATACTGATTTTACATATCATACAGTTGATATGGGCAGAGCCGGAAAAGTATATATAAATGATTATACGAATGCAGTTACATTGGTTCGTAATGAATTGAGTATCGATAATAATGTTTTGCCTGTTGAAATTATCCGCTATTTTGATTTTGGTCATGCTTACTCGGATTCCAATCCTTCTGGTTATGCTGCATGGTGGAATTATTCCAGCTATGTCACAGAAATAACGGAATTTAATATTAGCTGGCATACTCCTAATGGCAACAGCATTGTTTTCATACCTAATACAACTAAAAATGAGCCGAGTAACTATAAGTATTGGATTGATGTTGATGGTGACGGCTATGAATTAATTCTTGATGAAACTCAAAACCGGAGATTGGCAAATTCAAAAATAATCACTCCGGAATCTCTAACATATACATTTGGTGAGTATGGGAAGGTCGTTTCCATAAGTGATGAATATAATAATATTATAAAGATCGGATATAAAGGAAGCGATCTCACACAAACAAATATTTTTTATGTTGAAGATAATTTGGGAAGAAGATACTACTTTAATTATGGCACTATAAATATTAACAACTCTTCATACGATATTTTAAAGAGTTTATCAGTAGAAGTGTATAGCGAAGATTCAAAAGAATATGAAGTAATCCAAATGGGAAATAAAAACGTTGAAGTTTTTTATGAGTATACTGTATTACCCAATAATAAGGTTGCGTTAACAAAAGTAACTTATCCTGACGGAGAATCAGTTTCATATTCGTATGACAATGGACAATTAAGTGAAATTGTTGATGTTGATGGTAGAAAACTCTCTTTGGACTACAATTATAATGGACGAAATATATATCCATGCTTAACATCATATTCGGAGCAAGTTAAGAATATCGACGATGACGTGATAATTACAGATGTCAATGACCCGAATTATAATGAATACCTTGATAAAAGCAGTTTGACAATTGATAGTCATAATTGCTACGAACGCATTTTTACAGATCTTTCTGGTAACAAGGAAACTCTTAAATATACCAGTAATTTGAAATTGAAGTATTATAATAATTCTGATAGTACATTTTATGCTGATTACAGTAAAAATCCAAATGGGAAAGAATATCTGTCACAAATATTGTCGCCAGAAAATAGCACAAATCTTATTTTAAATGAAAATTTTGAAGACGGCGATGATTATTGGACTAATGATTCAGGAGGTATCGAGGAGGGTACCCTTTCTGGCCAAGGTTTTTCACTAATGCAAATCAATGGTGAAAATGATACAAGAAGAATTGTATATCAAGAGGTAGAAGGATCCTTCAAAAAAGGTGATATCTATGTACTCGGAGGTTGGGGAAAATCTAATACCCCTATCCCCACAAGTAAATATTTTTGGGGTATTGAAGTACATACATGGGATGAAGATGACTCTGGCAATATCATGGATAATACCATTTATTCCATAGCTTTTGATAGCACAATAGATAATGAGCCGCAACAAATTCTAGGTGCTTTTGTAATACCGGAAGATACCGATTATCTCGAAGTACAATTAGTTTATTCTCACCAATCTGGTTATGCTAATTTTGATGAAATCCAGTTGTATAAATCATCAGAAGAAAATGTAACCTTCTTTGACGATACGGACAGCACTTCAAATATTTCGACTCTGTCAGAAGAATCAAATGATAGTGATACGCAAACAATAACAAATGATAAAGGACTAACTACTGCTGAAATCACTAGTGACGGCAATAAATCAATGGTTTCCAAGTATTCATACGATGACAGTTACTATCTTTCAAGCAGTACGGATACAAACAATGTCACAACCGGTTACAGTTATGACCCATACAACGGAACGCTTAACTCAGTGACTATTGGCGACAAAGTAACTTCGTTTTCATACACCCCTGTTGGTGCGTTAAAGGAAGTAACAAGAGCCGTTTCTGGATTGACCGACAATGTATCAAATATTTCGGCATCTTATACATACAGCCATGACAGGATCACTTCCGTAACCCATAACGGAATAAAATATAACTTTACATATAACTCTTTCGGAAATGTAAAGAATGTTGATCTTGAGGTATTGAATAATGATAGCTTGGATTATGACTTGATTTCCTATGATTATTCTTTGGACAGCAAGCAAAATCTGAATTCTATCACTTATGCTAACGGTGATGCACTGAGTTACACATATGACGATAATGGAAATGTTACGCAAATATCATTTAAGTCATCTTCAGATGAAAGTCCCCGTCTGATGTATAAGTATGAATACAGTAACGGTGAAATAAGTAAGATTACCGATTATGACAGTGATCGTGTTACTGAATATTCAGACAACGGATACACCATTAAAGAAATAACTTACGGTGAGGACGGCAGTGAACAGTATACTGAAATTTACGCATATTCTGTAGATGAAAACGGTATAATTCACGAAACGATTAATGGAAACGAATATACGATTACTGAAAATGCTAGCGACTTTGATGAGAACACTAATGAAACGACCTATTCTTCAGTGACTCAATTTAGTTTTGAAGGAGTTACCGCAAATATCAATAGTTCATCCGTTTCTGATTATTTTGGAAGAATAAAATCCTCCGAACTTTCTCTTACTGCGGCAGATACAGAGTCTGATTTCAGTCATAGTATTGAAAATTCTTATACCTATATGGATTATACTGCATCATACTCAGATGGAACTGAAGAAAAATCAGTTGCTGCTACAACAAATCTTATTGATACTTTTGAATCAGAAATTGTTGATAACAACGGCACAAATGAAGAAGTTTCAAATGTATTTACAAGCTCATATGAATATGATTCTGTAGGCAGAATAACTCATGTATATTATTCTCTAAATAATAGCGCCAGTGAGTTGGTTTCATATTATCAGTATGACGAATCGGGACAGGTAGTAACAGATGTTGATTTTCAGAATGACAGAGTTACAAAATACGCATATGATTCAGGCGGTAACATTACTTCCAAGACAATTTATGAGGGCGAGGATTCATTTAGCTTTAATTCTGATACGGATACATTGACTTTGGCAGATACACCCACTTCCACCATTAATTACGGATACGGCTATGCCGGTGCTTCCAATGCCCAGAATGAGTTAGTAGGTTTCACCGATCTTTTAACTTCATATAATGGTCAAAGCATAAATTATAATGGGCTGGGATACCCGCTTACTTATTATAATGCGGCGTCCGCTGATGAAAACACACTGCTCAATTTTGAATGGGAAGGCACTTTACTTAAATCTGCAACAACATCTGATGGTAAGCAAAAATATATTTATTCATATAACCAAGAGGGCTTAAGAACAAATAAAGAAATATATTCATTAAATGATGACGGTTCTTGGAAATTAATAACTGCAATAGATTATTTTTGGAGCGAGGATATTCTTACAGCATTTAATTTGACATTCGATATCACAGAAGATCAAGGTCCTTTTACAATATCACTGAAAGTTCTGTATGACGAATATCAATCTCCAATCGGTGTAAGCATAGATACGAATGCACAGCAAACCGCTTCTAATGAAAATATTTCAACATATTCAAATTCTGATGGCATAAACATATCTTCTTCATTGCTTACTACCGATGATATATGGTGGTTTGTAAAAGACGGTCAGGGAAATGTAACTGAGATGTACGGAGAAGTAAGCGGCAAAACGCTAAGATGCAGTTATGATTCATACGGTAACCGTACAATAGAGATTGATGGTACTTTTTTGGGCGATTTGTGGGATCAGATCGCTGATAATATGCAAGGTGATAATGCATGGCTTGAACCGATTCTTATTCTGTTTGGTACAATAGCAACTGCTGCAAGTTTAGTCGTTATTTTAAACGTTGACCAGTCAACATTTAAAGGATACATCTATGATAATGAAACAGGTTTGTATTACTGCCAAAACAGATATTACTCACCATCCTGGGGCAGATTTATCAGCATGGATGATCCGGCTCAGTTGACTCAGAATATGGAAGAACCTCTAAACACCAATCTCTATACTTATTGCTACAATGATCCCGTAAACAATATTGATCCGAATGGATTGAGCACTTATGCACTTACAGGCGTTGGTCTGCAGGCAGATATGTCACAAAATCTGCTTTCGATTGGCGGAGATGTAGGTATAGAAATGGTGTATGTACCAACAAAAGAGGAGCTTTATACCTATTATTATTACAGTAGCGATGCAGGGGGATATATGAATAAAGCGATAAATTATTTAAATAATGCGTTAAATAATATATCGACAAATTCCAATATATCCTTAAAAAATTTGGCAAATCTCTTAAAGCTAAATTATTCTATATCTTTAGGAGTTTTTGGCACATATACAAACAAATCATTCTCATGGCCTTACTCATATACAGGGATGGCTAACAGCAATCAGGTTATGATCGGTAAATGGAACGGATACCAATCGACTTCACCGGGTTGTAAAGCATACGGAATTTATTATTCCCCTGTGGCAAATTCAGGCTCTGCATTTTTAAAAACTACTGTTATGTATCAAAAGATTGAGTTCGATTCATCAGCAATCAAATCCTATCTCAGTGCACAACAGAATAATATTAAAAATGCAATAAGTTAATAATTTAAACATTCAAAAAAATATATTTTAAGGGGCGTTGGTTATGAAAAAGACCATAAGTTTACTGGTAGCGTTGACAATGATAATAACATCGCTCAGTATCGCTTTTCCGGTATTTGCCGATACGGGAGTGGCAGTTGATATAGTAGTGGATGAACTATCGGAACTGTACAGGGACGAGGCGGAAGATGATAAAAGTCTTGAAGATTCTGCCGCCAGCCGTGTTATCGTAAAAGCAAATATCGAGCCGGAAACTTACGGCAATGCCGAAATGATAAACGGTACGGATGATGTGTACATTTATCAGTACGAAACGGCGGAAGACGCAGCTAACGCCCTCGAATATTATAATTCTTTAAGCTTTGTTGAATGGGCAGAAACGGATGGAATAGTTGAAAGCCAGAGTTCTTCATTTAGTGCAGATGAAACCTTTTCTTACGGTGCAGATATGCTTGGCAGTAAATATGCAAAGCAATATCTTGAAACGATAGATGCTCCGGAAATCAATATAGCGTTGATTGATGTCGGAATCAATTTTAGATTAAAAAGCTTTAAAGATACGAATCGTGTCATTGATTCAGGTATAAATCTCAGTGATACAGGTGAGGAAGGAACTGCACAGGCAGATGTGGGTAGTTCTTCCAGTGTATATCATGGCTCTCATATTACCAGCATCTTACTTGATAATACCGCTTCCAATGTGAATATCATCGGCTACAAAGCAATGAACAGAGATGGATACGGTACAGTTTCTGCCATATCTGCATCTATTCAGAAAGCAGTTGAAGACGGCGCGGGTATAATCAATCTAAGCCTGAATGGAATTGGCGAAACACCTTCTTTGATTAAAGAAGCAATTCAGGATGCATACAGCAACGGCGTAATCTGTGTAGTAGCGGCAGGGAATGACAATGATGATGCTGAGTATTACTATCCTGCGAATATGGACGAAGTGTTTACCGTTGGCGCTATAGACTATAGAGGCAATCCCTGCTATCTTTCCAATTACGGAGAGGAGATTGATTTTGTGGCGCCGGGTTATCAGGTAGAGGTTTACGGATATAATGCTTCGCTTGATGAACCGCAGTATGTAAACGGCACTTCCTTTGCTGCTCCATTTATAGCCGCGGCAAGCGCGGCGGCATTAACCATATATCCGGATTATTCTGTAGAAGAGATTAAACAGGTCCTAATAGATTCGTGTGTTACAAAAAATGACCTCGCTTATTCAAGCCCTTATTTAAGAGATGTTGAAATAAAAGACAGTTCATTGTCTGGCTTTACTTTCGGTAATTTAGGTGAAAAAGCAGAATCGGAAGATCTGTATTACGGCTACGGTATGCCACAAATGCAGAAGATTGTGGGAATGGATGAGGTTTGCTCCGCACCGGAATTTTCCGTATCATCAGGAACTTACCATGATGAATTTGAACTTTCACTATCTTCTGATACGGGTGCAGAAATCTATTACACAACTGACGGCTCTTATCCAACGGCGGAACGCTCTGAACTGTATACCGAGCCTTTGACCGTTTCATCAACAACCTCTATTCGTGCTGTTGCTTATAGTGACGGAAAAACAAAAAGTGTTTCGTCATCAGCAGTGTACAAAATGGAATATTATGCTGATGAAAGCGACTTCACCATAGACGATAGAGGATATATAACAGGATATACGGGCGAAAAAAATGAAATTATCGTTCCTGAAACGATAAACGGTACAACAGTTAAAGGCGTAGCAGAATACGCGTTTTATGATGACTTTGATCCGGCAGAAATGGAAGAATCGCAGCAGGCATGGGATATATCAGAACATCTTCTCGGAATTGTTCTTCCAAATACCGTCAAGGAAATTGAAGACTATGCTTTTTTCAGTTTCATACTCAGATATTTTACTGCACCGGGTCTTAAAATCATCGGCGAAGCCGGTCTGAGTACTCCTCTGGTTTATTTAAATGCGCCAAATATCGAGAAAATTGAAGATTTAGGCTTGAATTATTCAAATTTGTTCGAACTTGATCTGCCGAAACTGACTTATGCCGGTTATGCCTCATTTAGTGAGAATAAATATTTAACAAAAGTAAAAATGCCGTCTCTTAATGTTGCACCCAATTCAGTGTTTAATAATTGTTATCGTTTAGAAGAGGTGCAACTTGACAGCGCGGTTGAACTTCAAAGTAGCGCTTTTGAAAACTGCTGGTTTTTAAGGGATGTTTATGCGCCTAATGTTGAAATTATGGGTGACATGGGCTTTGCATACTGTGACAATCTAAGAAAGATTTCATTGCCAAACCTTTTAAGAATGGATGGTAAATGTAATTTCGAATGGTGTTCAACTTTAACGAAGATAGATTTGCCCAAACTTCAAAATACACCAGAGCAAACCTTTATGTGCTGTTATATGCTGTCTGATATAAATATGCCAAAGGTCAAGCAGATTGGTTATCAGGCATTCTATGACACATATTCGTTAGGAAATATCCAATTTGATTCACTAAAAGTTTTGGGTGATGAAGTGTTTGTTAACAGTACTGCAAGTGAATTGTATGCTCCAAACTTGGAAACAATGGGAAATAAGGTTTTTGCTTCATATAGTACTTGGAATGATACTTATGCACAAAATACAAATTTAAAAACTATATATGCGCCAATACTGAAAACTTTATCAGATGAAACCTTGGCTTATACAAGCGGACTTACTGAGCTTGATTTGCCTAATCTTAAAACAATAGGAGAAAACGCATTGTATGAGAGCGGTGTAAATTATCTTTACGCTCCTGAACTTGAAACGGCTGAAAGTCTGCCTGTGACAGAAAATGCTGTAGTTGTGGTATCTGATAAATTAACAAACTGCACTTATGTGCCCCAAAATACAACGTTGACAATTCAAGGTGATAAAGGTTCATACGGAGAGAAATATGCAGAATCAAACGGTCTTGAATTTATTGATGTTAACGCTATGGGCGGATCAATAAGGGTTACCGATGCCGGTCTGAGGTTCGGCTATTCATTCTACGATACGCAGAAAAAAGAGGTTGAGGAATATGGCTTTGTCTATGCCGCCGGTGAGCAGGACGGAAATGACCTGACGGTTGAACAGATAGACGGTGAAAGCGTATTGCAACTTGTTGCATACAACCGCTTAACGCATGAGGACGAGACAACAACGTTTAATCTTGTGTTTACGGATATTCCGCAGGCGTCCTATGATACGGAAGTAACGGCAAGAGCGTATGTTAAGATAGACGGCAGATACTTCTACTCCGATGTTACAACACGCAGCTTCAACCAGGTTGCAAACGCCGTTCTTGCGGATGACGAAATAGATCAAAACACGAAGAACACGCTTGCAAAACTATATGAGGAGGTGTGATCATGAAAAAGGAATATTACGAAAAGCCGGAAACCGAAATAAATGAATTTAAAACGGTTGATGTTATAACAACAAGCGGACCGACTGATGATAATCCAACTACTTGGCCGTTCGGATAAGAGGTACAAATGAAAAAGAAACTAATCATTATATTTTCTTTAGTGTTGTTATGCGGCGCCTTAGTTTCCTGTTCCGTAAACAGCAGTAGTGAAAATATTTCAACTACTGCTGTTACGGATAATGAAGGCTCAACTCACTTCTATGAAACTGTAACGGATGAAAACGGAGAAACTGTTACGGCACAGAACGGCGAAAAGGTATTTGCCGAAATTGAGGCCAATAATGACGGAACTGCTGTAACAAAAAGCAACGGCGAATTTGTTACTAAAGAAGAAACTACAGTGTTTTCAAATCAAAACACATCAAGCAATACAAATGGTCATTCAAGCAGCGGTGGTTCCTCAGATGATAATGAGGTTGTATTTGAACCCGATGTAGATGAAAATACAACTTCAGAAAATCCTACAAAGAATACAACCACAACAGAGCCTACAACGGTTCCTGCCAGTGATACTACAACACAGTCCGCTACTGATGCTGATGGGTGGATCAATAAATGGTATTAAATTTAAAGTTCGTAAAATGAGATCAACTCATCAATCAACATAAAATGATTGATGAGTTGATTTTTGATTGATGAAATGGTATACTTGAATCGGTGATAATATGAACGAATATCCGTTTAAAATTACAGACAGGATATTAAACGAAGTAACCGAAATATCTCGTCTTGTCGGAATAGTAAGCGTCAGTTCAAAGTTGACAATCAGTCCTACTTTAAGAAGAACTAACCGAATCAATACAATCTATTCGTCCCTTGCCATAGAACAAAATACTTTAAGCATAGATCTGGTAACCGCTGTAATTTCAGGCAAAAGAGTAATCGCTCCGCCAAAAGATATTGCAGAGGTAAAAAATGCTTATGAGATATATGAACATCTCGATGAGTTTGATCCTTATTCGGTGGACGCTCTGCTGTTTGCACATGGTATCATGATGCGCGGTCTTGTCAGCGAATCCGGTATGTTTCGCACCAAACCTGTAGGCGTAGTTGATGCAAAAGGGAATGTGCTTCATTTTGGTACTTTACCGCAGTATGTTCCCGATTTGGTAATGAAATTGCTTTCATGGGTCAAAAACAGTGCGTTGCCGATGCTCATTAAGAGCTGCGTTTTTCATTATGAGTTTGAAGTGATACATCCGTTTTCAGACGGCAACGGCAGAGTCGGCAGATTGTGGCATACGCTGCTCTTATCTAAATGGAATCCGATCTTTGCGTGGATTCCTGTGGAATCCATCATTCATGACAGGCAAAGCGAATACTACAAGGCTATCAATGATTCCAATGACGCCGCGGATTCTACGGCTTTTATCGAATTTATGCTGTCTGCAATAAAAGACGCTTTGCTTGAAACTATGGACGGCAATAAGCCTAATAAGTCCGGTACAGACAAAAATGATTACCGATGGAGCGTAATCTCTGATTTCTTAAATGAAAATAACTATATCCTAAATGCAGATGTTAGAAGACTTTTAAATGTTTCATCCGCGACAGCTAATCGAATCTTATCAGGATTTGTATCGATGGGTAAACTTGTCAAGATCAGAAAAGGGAAGACCTGGGTATATATTAAAGGTTAAAATTTCAAAGTGCTTTTATATTGTTACTCATCAAAATATAAGGCAGGGGTGGTAAAGTATATGAACTTAGTCAAAGAGTTTTTGGATGCAATTGACTCGGTTATAGTCATAAATAAAATGAAAATCTGTTGATAAATCAGCAGATTTGTTTTATAATAAACTAAAATAAAGTTGCGAGGGATTGTTTTGTATATTTCAAATGAAAAGGCGATAAACAGCGCCGCAGCTTCTCTTGAAATGGAAGGCTTTGTCATCTCTGATGATTATAAAGAGCTGTGCAAAAAACTTCTTAATAAAGAAATAACTATGGCGCAGTATATTGAGATCATTAAAAATCATCAGGATATTAACGTATAATGAGTTATAGCATTGATTCTTCCACAAGTAATTGTTATGAGGGCACAACCTGCTTAATAAATAAATTGGGTATTACTGATGAAAACAAACTCAAAGAGTTTGAGGGCGCTGTGACTTTTGCAAAAGCAAGCGAACTTGAACTCAATCCTATCAGTGATACTTTTGATGTTGAACATTACAAGTTAATTCACAAATATTTATTTGAAGATATTTATGATTGGGCAGGTGAATACCGAACTGTTAATATCAGTAAAAAAGGAACAAAGTTTGCTTCGGCAGATCAGATTTCTGATTTAATGAACGCATGCTTTATGCGTTTGAAAGATAACGATTATTTTCAAAATAAATCATTTGATGAATTTATTGATAATATTGTTGATTTCTACTGTGTTACAAATATGATCCACCCTTTCAGAGAGGGGAACGGAAGAACACAAAGGTTATTTATTTCACAGCTTATTCGATTTAATAATTATGATATCGATTTTTCATCGATTGATAAGGATGAACTTATGATAGCAACTATCCATGCCGCTAATGGTATAGTTGACTATCTTAAAGATATTTTTTATAATAATATTAAAAAGTCAAAATAACTTTTTGCCTGCCCATTCAAGCAGGCTTATTTTTTGTTTTATTTTATTAATCCCTATCCTTAGCGCTACCATTGCATCAGTACAGCGTGTCCGATATGAAAGCGGCAGGCGAAATTGAAAGTATTGATGAGTAAGAGTATTGAGCAGAACGGACTAAAAATCTGAAAAAGAAAAAAGTGGACTCATATTAAAGTTTAAAATTCAAAATGACTTTTATATTGTTACTCATCAAAATATAAGGTAGGGGTGGATCGAATTTTGCACCTCTGTCTTGTTTAGTATTAAAGTGAATTTCATTAGACGAATATAACTTGCTAACATTATCAACTGATGTTATAATGTAGAAAAGATTGGTGGTGAGAACAATGCAAAACCTTAATGGAAAAATCTTGTCAGCGGATATTCCTGTTGTCACGATAAAAAATGGTGTTGTGGTTGATAAAAATGAGAAACTTGCGCCCTTATTTTTCAACAGATGTGATGATGTTTTTGTTTGGTTAAAAGGTCGCGCCATTGATTCTCATCGTGCAAATTCAAGGCTCTTGAAGAAAGCACTTCGCCTACAGAATAAAGATGAGATAAGTACGGTGCTTGCGGTTAATGCCGTTACAATTACGGATAATTTTTGGTTTTGTGAAGACGGCTCTGATTTAACTTGGGATGATGTCTATTTTAAAGAGAATTATTTCGACAGTCTTGCGCTTCGCGGTGATCCGGACAGTTTCAATCAAAAGCCGTCAAGGACGCCGGAACTCACTAATATCGGAAGTTATGAGAAGTGCTGGCGCCTTATTGACGGCGCTTGGTGGATGTATAAGTCCGGCAGTGATAACGAATTGTTTTCCGAGTTATTTATTTGCAAATTGGGCTCGTCATTGGGCTTTAATATGGCGTATTATGAGTTGGATGGTGGCTATATCAGAACAAAGGATTTTACCGAAAACGGCAGATATAATTTTGAGTCGGCAGAATCTCTTGTAGGTGATGATGAGGATTACGCCAAAAACTTTGATGTTTTTTATAGTATTTCAAAGGATCTGACAGAAGATTATTTGAAACTCATTTACCTTGATACGGTTTGTATGAATATGGATCGCCATACAAAAAATTACGGCGTTTTAAGAGATCCCAAAACAGGGGATATAGTAAAGCTTGCCCCAAATTATGATAACAATATTGCTTTAATTTCCCGTGGATACCCAAGGTTTATAGAGCGTAAAAACGATACGCTCATTGATTTGTTTATCGATTTGTTAGAGAGTAATGCAGAGGCGTTTAGGCTGTTTAGTAATCTCAATATTCCTGTAATCACCGATGAACTTATAAGGAAATGTATTTCCGAAACTCCATTTGATGTTGACGGAGACAAAATTTCAGAATTCATACTTAACGGACAGAAAAGAATATTTGATTTGTTAAATAATCAATAATGAATTTTTCAATAGCATCAAAAAAGCATCAATCGCAGGATTGATGCTTAATTTTTTATCTAAATTTGGCTTGAATCCTTGTAAAAATCGACACGCGGTTCTAAAGACCGCGTCCCACTCCAAAACCGCGTGCCGAGGGTTCAAGTCCTTCTGCCCCTGCCATAAAGCGTTACCAAAAAAGATGTAACGCTGAAAAAGCCCGATTTATCGGGCTTTTTTTATTGCCATTAAGCAGAATATTATTTTACAAAATCGTAGATGTTTTTATAGTTTTTTTAAAACTGTAGGGATTCGAACCTTAGGTTTGGAGAGATTAACATACTTACAGCCTAATAACAAATACTGTTATTAGTTTTTTACATTAAAAAAGCAATTAAATATTGAAAATTGTATTTATTTCTTCAAGTATTATAATTAGTACTGATAAAAAATCATTAGTCACTTTTTTATCATTATTTTTAGTATAAAAAGAATTTAATATGTCTAATAAATGTTTTTAATTTTTTATTGAAATATCAGTCGATAGATTTAGTCAGAGAGAAGATTATAATTAACTTTTATTTTTATTCCCAAATTAATATTTAGATATGGAAATAGTGTTCCTTTTTAATTGTAGTAAAAATTCAAAAAGTTATTAAAAGTGAAAATATTAGATTCTAAAACACTTGTAATTTTTATTTATTCGTTAGTTCACATTTGATTTTCGAAAATTTATTATCAAAAGTTTTTTTATAATTATAATTTAAAAGATACGGTTGACTTCTTTATATTTTAATTTATTGTAAATAAGCATTTATGTGAAGATTGTTTAATTTAATTTTTTTATTCGCTGGACGAACATGCATATATCTTGTATAATAAATACAAGATATACAAATATGAGTACTTTGAAAATAGAATAGGTGAAATCACAAATAAAAAATAGGAATGTGTGGACGATTAAATAAAATGATGAAATGAGTTTATTGTTTATACAGAGTATAAACAAATGTACTAGTTAATAAAGTTGATATTTCAATTCAGAAAACTGATTGCCTTGAATTTGCTGAAAGACAAAATGGATGTGTGTTACAAAAGAATTTAAGAGAACGGAATTCAAGGATGTAAAGCGTTTTAAAAGACATAGAAATAATTCATTATAGTATAAAGTTTTCACAGAAAAAATTTGACATTCTTTTTGTATTTAGTTTTGACAGATTCAACAGACGGCAAAATGAAATACAATTCGTTGTGAACGGGTTAACTTAACTAGGAATAGATGTTTAAGACATAAAGAAAAATAGTATAGATTCTTAGACGAAACTGAGCATCTTAAAAATTTATACGCTTTTGGAAGACAAACGGTGCAAGTAGAAAAAATTAAATTTGGTGTTAAAAAAGAAAACTATCCAATTGACTATACAAAGAATTTATTGCAAAGCATAGATTATATGCATAAACAAAATGTAAATAGATTAATATGAAGTTTAGATGAAAATATAAGAAACAAGAAGGAAATAAGAGACTCGATTAAAGAGTAAAGGTAAATAAATATAAAATAATTATTTAAGTATATCAATTAATACTATAATTAAGGTAGAAAAATTTAAAATACATTTACGAAGAAAAACACTAGAAAATCATTAAAGCAAGATATATAAAATATGGAGGGGAAAATGTTAAATCGTAATATCAAAATAGATTTGCATATTCATTCCAAAGCAAGTGCATATAAAGAAGCGAATGGGTATGTAGATGAAAGTAAAATAGAGAATGTTGATGTTTTATTATCTAAATTGCAAGAAAATAATGTTAATTTAATTTCAATAACAGATCATAATTGCTTTGATTATGAACTGTATAAAAAAATAAAAGAACTAATAAGCAAAGGGCCATACATAGATATAAAAAATATTTTGCCTGGTGTGGAATTTGATGTCAAGTTAGAAGACAACAGTAATATCGCTTGCCACATTATTTGTATATTTGATGACTGTAATGTAGAAATTATATCAAAGATACAAAGTAAAATAGAAGAAGTAAGAAAAATAGAAAATAAAGATGAATATTATACATTAAATGAATTTGAAAATATATTATATAAAATTGGTACAAGTGTATTGTTAATAGCTCATCAAAAAAGTGATTTAGAAGTTAAAGAAACTTTTAAAAACCACCATAGTTTGTCAGAAGCGGTGGAGAATCCAAAAGAATGGATAAAAACAGGTTTTATCAATGCACTAGAATATCAAAAGCCTAGAGTTCAAGGAATGATAAAAAATAATTTAAAAGAAATGAAAACAAAATTTGCAACAATTACAGGTAGTGATTGTCATGTATGGTCTGCATACCCTAATAAAGATGATAAAATAAAAAAAGGAAAAGAATATTTAACAACAATTAAATGTTTACCTACATTTAAAGGACTAGTTTTAAGCTTAACTTCACCAGAAACAAGGTTTGAGAGAAGTGATGAAGGTAATAATTTAAACTACATAAATGAAATAAAACTAGGAGATAAAAGCTATGAATTATCAACAGGTATAAATGCTATAATTGGAGAAAATGGTGCAGGTAAATCATATATTTTAGGAAAATTAAACGGAGAAGAGGACAGAAAATATAAAAAAATTGATGATATTAATAATATAAAAATTTCTAAAGTTGGAAATCCAACTACAAATAAAATTAGCCAAGGAGAAATAATAGAAAAAGTTAAGTCAGGTAACTTATTGGATAACGATTCTGAATTTTATGATGAAATTCCGACAATAAATGAATTTAAAAATAATATCATTGATTTTGTAAATAACTTAAAAAAATATGTAGAAGAAAGAATTAAGAAAAGAGAAAATCAAGACAAAGTCAATAGTTTAAAAATACGAATAAAAGAATTCAAAGAAATTAAAAATTATTATATATCTTTAAATGCAGATGTTGAAACTGAAGAAAATAATCCAAAAGATAGATATATTGAAATTAATGATATATATACAAAACTTTATAATGAATATAGATCTAATACTAAATTTTATACAAAAGAAAAAGAGGTTGCAATAAATAAAATATTAACATCATTGCAAGATTTAAGAAAAATTATTGCAAAAGAACGAGATGAAATAAATCAAAAGAATAAAATTAAAAATGTTATTACAGGAGTCTTTTATGAAATAAATACAAAAATTAAAGCTGATAGAACATCACAAGAAAATGAAAATGAAGATATGATTACAGAAATTCGTGATTTTGCATTGAAAATAAAAAATTATATTATAAATAAAGATGAAGAAATGAAATTTCCTAATTTTCCAAAAGCAATTGAGGGAACAAGTGTTAAAGCCAAATATGGTTTTAGATTTATTAAAGAAGCCAAATATAATAATGCAAATTTAGAAAGAATCTTATATAAGGATTTATTTATTCAAAATTACCAATCTAAAGAAAAGATTATGAATATTAACAATAGGGATGAGTTTGCCAATGCAGTAAAAGGTTCAAGTACATATGAAATGATAGACAAAAGTTTAAATTCTAATGTTCAGAAATTTATTGCAGAATATACTAGAGAAGAAACTAGGATTAAAGATGAAAACGGAACAGATGAAATTGGTACTACTCCCGGAGAAATTGCTTTAACATACTATAAACTTCAGTTATCAAGAGAAATTAATAGTGATGTTATTTTGATTGATCAACCAGAAGATGATATAAGTATGAAAAGAATAGAAAATTATTTGATAGATTATTTTAATAGTGTACGAGATAAAAAACAAGTAATATTTGTAACACATAATCCTCTTTTAGTTGTTAATTTAGATGTAGATAATGTAATAGATATAACTAAAGACAGAAAAAATGCTTTAAGTATTAAAGCAGGCTGTTTAGAAGATGATGATTTGTTAGAAGTAGTTAGCGAAAGCCTAGATGGAGGTAAAGAAGCAGTAGAAAGGAGATTAAAAGTATATGGAACAAATTGAAATTACAATAATTAAAGAAGGAAAAGATATATTAATTACTAGCACAGAAGGAAGACAAATAAAAATAACTCAAAATAATAATGAATTAAAGGCTTCAGAAATACTAGAATTTCTAAATTATGCAGAACACAAGAAATATAAGTTAAATGATTTAGATGAAGAATCAAAAAATGATAAGAATTTAGGATATATATACGAGATATTTAAATCGATTGCAGAAAAGATTAATCCTATAGATGAGGTGAATTTTTAGAAAATACTTATAAAAATATTTATATTATGTTAATTATAGCCATAGAATCAAACTATGAAATAATAAATACATGGTCATGTCCTTCGCAACCGAAAGCGTAAAACTAGGCCTGTAGCCTTACAACAAATTCTGTTGTAAGGCTTTTTTCATACCCATAACTAACAATTAAATATCAAATCGGGACTGTACTGTTTACTTCAAGCGTTAAGGGCGTGTAATGATTTAAGACAAATCATTGCACGCCCTTTTTTTGTTTTCATTTTTAAATTATCGGAAGGAAGAAACATTATGACAAAATATTTCACAGAATCAGCACTTGAAAAACAGATGATGCAAATACCGAAGAATCCAAGGAAAGCGATTAGAAGATTCGTTTCATCAGCTTTCCGCAACGATGTTCACAAGAGCATTTTTGAAAAAACAGTGAGCGAATATATAAATCGTGGGTATATTCTTTCAAACAGATTTCTCGCTGCTGTTTTTATTCTGTCTTCGGATGCGTTTTTGTGGAAACAGTGCAAATACAAAATTAAACCAAACCATATCGACTTTGATAACATCTCCATAAACGGAGCGAAAACAAGGTCTTATCTTCTGTTTAAAACAGCAGAAGACATGGCTGCCAAATGCACCAATATATCAATATCGGATATATGTGAAAGAGACCTTGTCTCTAACGACTCACTGACAGTGATACTCGGTGCGGTATATATTTCAAGATACGGTTTACACTTTCTTGAAAACAATTAGAACTATTCCGTCAGTCTAGTCTAATGAAGAAAGGAGCTAAACCATAAGCAACAAGGACAGACGGATTAGAAACACACCGGAAAACTGTATGTCGCAATCCACAGAGTCGCAACTTCCGGTGTGTATATAAAAAAAGGAGTGAAATTTTATGAATGAATTTGAACGGCTGTCAAGGATAGCCGAACAGTTAAAAGAAGATTATCCAAAGGGTACGAGAATCGTCTTGCTCAGTATGGGTGACGATCCCAGGCCCATAGAAAGCGGAACAAGAGGTACTGTGAAATTTGTTGACGATTTAGCAACAGTTCATTGTAACTTCGATAACGGTCGCTCTCTCGGTCTTGCATACGGTGAGGACAGATACAGAAAGCTCACGGAGCAGGAAATCGAAGAAGAAAACAACGCAATATGCACAGAAGAAACAACGGACGATATTATTGATGACCAAAGCGGTCAGTAAATGTCTATGTAGTCAGGAGGCGATAAAAAAGAGTAATGGGCTGTGAGGCCCTATGTCAATCAAATATCTTGATATGTATTCAGGAATAGGCGGATTCCGCTCGGCACTTGATGAAGTCGGCGGATTTGAATGTGTAGGCTATTGCGAAATCGATAAATTCGCAAAGCAAGCCTATGAAACATTGTACGACACGAAAGGAGAGATGTACTTTGAAGATGCAAGAAATATCTGCCCCGACGACCTACCCGATATCGATCTTATCTGCGCAGGATTCCCTTGCCAAAGTTTTTCACTTGCTGGAAAACAGCGAGGATTCGATGACACAAGAGGAACTCTCTTCTTTGAAGTTGCCCGAATTGCCGCCGCTAAAAGACCTGCGCTTCTATACCTTGAGAACGTCCAAAACCTTCTATCGCATGACAAAGGATGGACATTTGAAACCATCCTCGAAGTCTTGGATGACATCGGGTATGATGTCTCATGGACGGTGCTTAATAGCGCGAATTTCGGCGTCCCCCAATCCCGAAAAAGAGTGTATATTACAGGATTTCTTAGAGGCAAATGTACCGGCGAAGTATTCACTTTCCCCAATACAAATCCAAAGACTATTGTCAACAGATTGCCGGGAAGTGAAGGTTGTAGAGTTTACGCAAGTGACGGACTTGGAGTCACTCTTACCGCTGGCGGCGGTGGATGCGGCGGAAAAACAGGACTCTATCTGATTCCTATTCCTGTAAAATCTAAAACCAAAAGCGGATATCAGAGGGCATTCCAAAATGACAGTATTGATATCTCGTATTTAACCATGAATTCAAGGCGTGGAAGAGTTGGAAATGAAATTGCGCATACTTTGACCACAAACAGTACACAAGCATTATACTTTATCGATATGAATCCAAGTGCCAAGTTAACTAAACTTGCACGCTGTATTACCGCAAGACAGGATTCGGGAATCAGTCATCGACAAGGCGAACATTCGGGAGTTATGGTTATTCTCAAGGAATTAACTGCTGATGAATTGCTCTCTATCGGTGATACATTCAACGATTATTGGACTTTTGAAAATCCGAATAAAGATACTGTAACAGCAATGATTATTGTTAATGAACAGGGCAATTTCTTTGTCGGATATATCAGAAGATTAACACCGAGAGAATGTTTCAGACTGCAAGGGTTTACAGATAAACAATTTGATAAAGCTAAGGCAATCGGTATGTCCGATGCACGCTTGTATAAAATGGCGGGTAATGCGGTTAGCGTTCCTGTCATTTCTGCTTTAGGTGAGCAGTTAAAACGAATATATTATGGGGGTGAATATTAATGGCAATGAAAAATGTTATGCTGATTGAAATGTCAGCAGAAAATGAAGATGATTTTTCTAAACAATATGCAGCGGATATATATCTTCCTGCAAGCATTTATGAAATCGATGATGCAGTAGAAAAGTGCAGAGGTTATCTTGTAAAAACAGATATGATGCCGCTGAATATCTCTGAATGCGACAGTGTGCCTTTGTTAAGTCAATTACGATTTGACACTGTAACAATATACGAATTAAACTACCTTGCTAAGCAAATCAGCGAGTTTGACAATACGCAGCTTGCAGCATACAATGCACTGCTCCCTCTTGTTGTAGGAGAGTATTATGAGAGTGAGCTCATAAGTATAAAGGACCTTATAAATCTGACCTACAGCGTGGATGATTATCCGGTCGCATCAAATATTTTCAATGACACAGAGTTGGGTGAAATGCTCATTGACAACGGAATGTTTGAGGGAATTGAAAACCTGTCAGATGAAATGATTGAATTCCTTGACGCTGAAAAAATAGGCGAAGCTCATCGCATAGAAGAAAACGGTGTATATGTAAACGGCTGTTATATTTCAAGGGAAGGTTTTGAGCCCAAAGAAGTATTCAACGGTGAAAGTTTGCCTGATAATGCGGTTGATAATTATCTGTTTAGGCTTGATATTGCAGATGATGGACTCCTACAGAACTGGATTATGAAAAAATAGGACAAAGGATACGCACAATCAGAAAAAAGAAAGGTGTATCGCAAAAGGAATTACCCGTGAAAAATCATTTATTTGCTAATTATATCAGCCATTTAGAAAGGGCAAATATTATGGTCAGTATGTCTGTATTGATGCAGATCATAAAGACACTTGAAGTAACGGTAGATAATGTTTTATGCGACAGTATACCGATAGCAATTAAGCCCTATATGAATGAAATAATGGAATTGGAAGAGGATTGCAGTGAAAAGAAAATATGATTATTTTCTGCTGTGTTAAGGACAATGAAGGACGTGTACAAGGAACTGTCACTGTGTTTATGTATTTAAGATGATCATTCCTTTTTAATAAGCTATTTATCTTGTTAAGTTTTTCTATATGCCATATACCCTTTGGGTAAATCATGAAGTGAAATAATAGAATTGTCCAATTCTGTTATTTCCTTTAGACTTACTATTCGTGTGTTTTCTTCAAAAGAAATTCAGTTATCAAAAATTGTCAAACACCATCATCTTTATCTTGAAAAACATACAATATTGTTGTATCACTAGAAATTATATCATTATTGGTAATAATCGCGGTATTTTTAGAGTTCTTGAATTTCCATTCATTATACATGAGATTTGCCTTTTTAATATTTATTCGATTTTGTTATATTTTCTGCACGAGAAGTACTTGTGCATTTGAAAAACTATTTGAATCTCCAGCACTTTTTAGGGCAATATGATCAATATTAACTTAATCAGGAGGAAGATTATATATCTAATATTTTTGGCTTGTATATCTATAAACATACGTTAAATATAAATAGTTTACTTTCGTCATATAAATTGTCTACAGCAAATTTCATGTCTAATGCCATCCATACTGTTAAAAAACTTTTCATCATAAAAGTCAAGGATTACGAATTTATCATATTCATCAGGCAAGAGAGTAACCTTCTTTTCTTCATTGAATATATTAATTGCAAAGCTCTGAATTATGGTAGAGAATATCGTTTAACCACTTTTGAATCAACTTCACCGACTTTACCAAAATTCTTTGCTATGTAAAAGAATGCATCCTGTACACAGCATCTTCTGCAAGATGATGATTTTTTAATTTGTCCATAGCAATCCATATAAGCAAACCAGTATATTGTGAAAATAATTTTTGTCAATACAAAATGCAAAAATGTTTAATTAAATTACAAAATTGCACATAATTCTTTAATATATAAGTGTCGATTAATTCAAAAGGTTTTTTGTATGTGGGGTTGAGTATCAAGATAAATAAGAATACATCACAAAAGTTATATAGCAAGAAAATTTTAGAATATTATTTTATGGAACACATTTATTTTTTAATAAAATGGATACTTGAAACATATGTGTATTTTCGTCATAATTATAATTTAAATTTCCATTATGTTTTTTTACAATTTTATTTACACTGATTAAACCAAATCCATGTCTTCCTTTGTTCTTCTTTGAAGTTATAGGGTGTTTAGTTGTTAGTATTGGATTATTATCACAAGAATTTCTTATATTAATTATAATGTAGGATTCATTCTTGATATCTATATTTAGGCTTATTTGTTTATTTAGTGAGTTTTGGGCTGCCTCATAAGAATTTTCAAGTAAGTTATCTAATAATGAAGTTAAATCACTATCCGCAATAAAAGAAAAATCAATATCTCTAATATCAATAAAAAGATTAATCCTATTATTGTTACATAGCTGTGCATATCTATTAATGATTACATTAACTAATTTGTTTTGGCTATATTGGCGTAATGTTTGGATTTCATGGCTGTCATAAATTGAATCAATATATTTTGATATAGCATCTGTATTACAATTTTGTAATGATAATTCTTTTATTGTTGATAAGTGCCTTTTTATATCGTGTATTAAAATGTTTGATGCATCATACTGTCTTTCTAATTCAATATAATATTCTTGATTTATTTCTTCTTTTTGCTTTTCTAGTTGAAGTTCGGTGTTTTTTGTTAATGTTGATATAATTCTTTCGTGTACTAAAAATACAATAATATTAATTATGAGGAGAAGAAAGGATATTATCATAAAAAGAATATTTGCAATTTGATCTAAATCAAGATTAATAGACACATATACTAATGACATAATTAGCACTACTGATGTTAGCGGAAGAAAAAACAGTAAATACGAATAGTCCCTATTTATTTTATTCTTCTTTTCTTTGAATGAAATTCTAGAAGATATATATGCAAATACAAAATAAAGAGTTTTAGTTCCTATTGTTTCTAATGTAAATATAAATGGATCAGAAGAGTAATCTTTTAAGTCAATTTTAAATAATAATGTAATTAAATATATGATAATTAGTTCAGTTACTATCATTAAACTTTCTAAAAGTAATACATTGAAAAGTACTTGCTTAATTGAGGCATAGTAACACGTATATGCTATAATAAAATTACAAATTAGAAAACTTAATAAATTCAAATATGGAATATTGGTAAGATTTATTGCGAATTGGATAATAAAAGATACTATATATGATAAAAGTAAATACCTATTTGATTTTTTTTGAGTTAATTTTTTATTGAAATATATAAATGCAACAAACTGCTCAAAAATATATGTAAGTAAAAAACATACAGTTGTCATTTTAACCCTCCTGCAAAATTAAAGAATGCTTTTTTAAAATTAGAATACTTTCTTTGTGACATATATGTTGAAATTGTTTCAACATCACTCTTTCTTAAGATTATAGTGGATTTATTAAAATCAATTACATTTTGAAGATTAATTAAGATACTATTATGCGAGAAAACGAAACATTCATTTTGATCAATTTTTTTATTTAAATCTTTAGGTTTAATATTAGTATAGAAATCCCCTCTTTTAGTATAAATAATTGATCCATATTTTTGGTTTTCTATATACAATATATCTTTTGTTTTTATTAAATGAACTTCATCATTATAATTTATAGTTATTGTTTTACTGATAAGTCGATATTCTTGTATAGCATCTTTAAAATTTAGATAAAAACGATTTTGATTAATGGGTTTTGATAAATACCTAAACACATGTATTTTCATTGCACTATCTAAGTAGTTTTGGAATGAGGTTAATACCATTACAATGATATCAGGATTTACTTTCTTTAGTTTTTCTGATAATTTTAGTCCGCTGATTCCGGGCATTTCAATATCAATAATTGCAATATCATATATTTGATTATCATCAATTATGAATTCTCCTGAATATTTAATTTCGATTAAAAATTCGATTTTATATTTTTTTCCAAAAATACGAATCAGACTATATACTTGTTCGGTGATTTCAGGATTATCATCACATATTAATAATTTTATCATAAATTATCCCCTCCTGTAGTATTGTATTATACAATATAGGAGGGGAATTGTCACGATTTTGTATTTTTTTGTTTTAATATGCATTGTATTATGTCACTAATTAATGATAAAGAATTATCATCGCATAATTTTAGATTATCAATTATACTTTGTGGTATATCATTTGTTTTTATTGTACCCAAAAGAAACATATCGGGAGTTGTTTCTAATTGAATACAAAGATTTGCAAATGTAGTTAAACTAGGAATGGAATGACCATTTTCAATATTAGACAGATAATTATTTGAAAGATCGGCTTTTTCTGCTAGTTCGTTTTGTTTGTAGCCTAAAGCAACCCTTCTTTGTGCTATTCTTTTACCTAATGAATCGAAATCAACATACATTTAAATCATCTCATTTTTATACTAACAAGAGTGATATAAATTGTTAACAATTCAAAAGTGTATATTATACTTATAGATTAAAATAATGAGATATTTCAAAATAAATATACTTTTACATTATAAAAATGACTTGAAATGCATATAAAATTATCGTTTTTGCTAAAATCGTTATCGTTTTTTCTAATTTTTACAAAAATTTTGAAAATATGTTAAAATTTTAGCAAGGAGTTGTGTATTATGAAAAATTTAAAAAAGTTACTTAGCAAAATTTCACCGGCAATTGTTTGTTGCCTCACATTTATTTTAGCTATTAATGCTAATTCGGCAAGTTGTTTTCTTATTAATGAGCCAAAAGAACCTAAATCTGTTGATAAATTTAAATTATTTAAATAATGAATAAATACTACAAAAAACTTTTGTCATTTTTAATAAAGAATCAAAGTATTAGCAGAGAAGATAGAGAGTTATATGAGTATGCTATCAAAGTTGTAGTTCATGCTTTTATTAACATATTATCGACTATCATAATAGGTCTATTTTTAGGCATGTTAAAAGAAAGTATTTGTCTTTTTTTTACCTACTTTATTTTACGAAAATTTAGCGGTGGTTTACATTTAAATAAATATATTTATTGTTTGCTAAATTCATTAGTGTTAATGATATTAACATTATTAACAATAAAACATTTGGAGCAAAATACTTATAATGTTATTTTTATGGTTTCAATAACATTCTCTACAATATTCATTTTCTTTTTTTCTCCGTTAGATAATGAAAATAAAAAATTAACAGATAAAGAAAAATTGGTTTATAGAATTGTATCAGTAATTTTATCAATTGTGTTTTATATTGTTTCTGTAATGCTTATTAGTAAACAATCTGAATTAGGATATTCTTATGGATGTGGCTTAATGCTTACAGCTGTATTACTAATTGCAGGATGGATAAAAAAATTTTTAGTCGAGAAGAGAATTATTAAGTAACAAAATAATCAAAACTTAATATATTGTAACTATGAATTGATTTTAATTGGTGATATCGTATATGTTTTTAATTTGTATAATGTATATCGGCACTGCTATAACAAAGAAAGGAAAATATGGATACAGGCTTAAGTTTATCAGATCAAGTAACACTTGATAAGCACTATGATTGTTATTTAACAGCAATATCTTCTGTTTATCAAATGATATTTAAAAAAACGGATTTTAAGTATTTATTTTTGCATAACATGTATTTTGATTATTCCAATTTATTTGATAATCTATTTAAAAACATAATATTGTACCCTAGTAAGCTGCCTTCTGAAATATTTATTAATTCTTCAAAAGTATTAAAGTTTTTAAGTTATGAAAAAAAAGATATTCCAATGTTTTTACATACTATGTTAACAGATTCTATAGCGATAGTAAAAGCTAATTTAGAAAAGATTTCTTGGATTAACGAAGAAGAGCGATTACCATTGCACCATGCATTTTCTATAAAGAAATTATCACAAAATCAATTTTTAATTATCGATTTACATATGAAAAATGTTCCTGAAGGAATAATTGTTTCAAAATATGAAATTGAAAATGCAGCGTATCTTATACAAGAAATTCATTTTGAATCGTGTGAAAAGAAAAGTATGAGCTTTTTTATAGATTATTTTATAAAGACTGCATATACATATTTTGACGTGAAATACGAAGATAGGATTAATAATGCATTTGTAGATATTATTAATTGTGATTTTGATAAAGAATTTCAGTTGCAATCAGATAATTATATTTTAATTCCTGTTGTAAGAAAAGTAAAAGAATATATTGATACCTGGTTTTGCTTTAGTCAATTTTTAATACAAATTGGTGAAGATTATAGATTAAATTTAAATGATTATGTACAAATGTGTTTAGATATTTCAAAAGCTTGGTCAAAAATAAATATGCTATTACTTGCGCAATATAAAACTAAAAAAAGTTATATAACAAAAGGTGAATTTGCACAGAAATTTTTGATTTTGATGGAAAAATCAAAATTGTTATTAAAAAATATTAAAGAATTAATGGAGGAAACTTATGAGTACTAATAAGATGAAACAGGATATTTCTCTAAGTGTATTATCTGATATTTTTCAAAAGCATTCGCTAGGAACTATTCAAAGAGCTGAGTTGATGACAGGAGGAGAGTTTAATTCGGTTTGGAAAGTTATAACAGATAGTTTACAAAAATATGTTATTAAAATAGCTCCACAAGTAAATGTTGAAGTTTTAACATATGAACATAATTTAATTCAAAGTGAAGTCTATGCTTATGAAAAATTGGCTAGGCTTAAAACAGTACATGTTCCAAAAATATATGGGTATAATTGGCTAAATAATGAACCTTATCAATATTTGATTATGGAATTCATTGAGGGAGAAATGCTTTGGAATGCAAAGCTATCTCAAGAAGAAATGAATCAAGTAATGTATAAATTGGGACAAACTATGGCTGAAATTCATAGTGTTAAAGATATGACTGGGTTTGGTTATATACAAAATGGATTAAAGAAGACGTGGAGAGATGCTTATTTAAGTATGATAAATAATATAATTAATGATGGAATTGCAAAGAAAGCAAAAATACCTTATTTAAAGGAGATACAAAAATTAATTAATCAAAATTTATCTATATTAGATGAAGTAGAATCACCTGTATTTGTACATTTTGATTTATGGGCAGGAAATATTATATTAAAAAATAATCAGTTGTATGCCATTATCGATTGCGAACGTGCGATGTTTGGGGATGTTATGGGTGAGTTTATTTCCTTAGACTATATAACTCCTTTTTCAGTTGAAAAAAATAAATCGTTGATTGAAGGATACCGATCTATTGCTAATGATAAGATTGAATTTAATCGTAATGAAATGATTCGTCTGTATTTAATGCGATTATATTTAGGTTTAATAACTAATGTTGAACCATATTACAGGTATTCAACATTATCTTTAGAGTTTTATAGAAAGTACAATTTTTCAAAGCAATATTTAAAAACTACAATAAAAGAATTAAAAAAATATACAAATAATTAAGGGAATGATTATATGAAACCTTTTCAATGGGGATTTATAGGAAGTGGACATATTGTTAGAAAGGTAGCAAGAACTATTGCTCAAACCGAACAGCATAGCATATCGAAAATTTATTCCAGAAATATAAATTCTTCAAAATTATTAGCTGAAAAGTATAACGCAATAGTCTGTGATTCTGTAGATGAAATGTTAAACTCTAGCGAAATAGATGGAGTTTATATTGCTACTCCCCAATCTTCACATTACCAATATATTACTAAATGTTTATCTGCAAGAAAACCTGTTTTTTGTGAAAAACCAGCGGTTATTAATGTAAAACAATTAAATCATTGTATAGACATTGCACAAAAAAATGGAGTTTATTTTTCTTCTGTAATGTCATATAAATATGGTCCTGCTTACATTAAATTGAAAAATATTATAAAAAATGGTTCCCTTGGTCAGTTGAAGAGTATTTATGCTGATTTTGGATATGATGTAGCTGCAATGCCAAAACGAGTACGATTAATAGATCCAGATTGTGCAGGTGGAGTTTTATTTGAAATGGGAGTATATCTAGTGTCATTTGCAAATGATTTATGTGGCAATTTAACCGTTGATAGTGTTAAATCTGAGATTCTAGCAAATGGTGTTGATATCTATGATGAATTTCGACTTACTGATAGTAATGTTAATTGTGATCTTGTGTGCAGTTTTAAAAAAGTATTAACTGCAGAAGCCAAATTATCATTTGAAAATGCAGAAGTTATTTTGCCAGCCTTCTATCGAGGTTGTCATTATAATATTGAATATTATAATGGTGAAAAAGAGATGTGCGAATATGATTTTAGTTACCAAAATCAATTTGATGTAGTAATTAAAGAAATTAGGGATAATAGAATTCAAAGTGAAAGAAATTCTTTTGACTCTATGCGTAAAGAATTGGAATTACTTGATTCCATCAGAAAAAAAGGCAATATCATTTACCCTAGCATGTTGGAACAAATTATATTATAGATATGGAGGATTTTTTATAATGAGTATAACAGAAAAAATTATTGAATGTCTTAAGGCATTCGCACCAGAAAATTCTAATATAGATGAAACTTTTGATATTCAAGGCGAATTGGATTCATTGGATTTAGTATCATTTTTGTTAAATGCTGAAGATGAACTTGAAGTTGATATTGATATAGAGTTATTAGACTTAGAAGAATTAACTTCTGTTAAACGATTTTCAAAATATGTTGAGAAATTAAGATGAATAAAATATTTTCAGGTAATTTTAATGTAGAGCAATTTTGGAAACCCGAAAATTTTATTGAGTTACCAAGTATATATAATAAAAATACAGATATTGTTAATACCTGTATGCAAGAAATGTTTTTTGTTTTTTGTCAAAAAGGTGACATTCTTTTGACAAAATATCAGTTTAATCCAGTGTATAAAAGTTATTTAAAATCGATTGGATTTAATTTTGATGATGTTCATATAATGAATTTTAATGAATGTCATAATATAAATGAAAATATATTTCTTTTAAAAGAGCAAAATAATTTGTTGCTTGATTTGCCGAAAAACAAATATTATTTAGATCTTTTTGGATGTGTAAGTGCAGCAGAGCATTGGTGTGAACAAAGAAACATAATATATGATTTCCCCAAGTTTTCTGTGATTGAAAGAGTTAATTCTAAACAATTTTCTAATGAATTAAGAAATCAAATTGGAGCAGGATATAATACTGTTCTAGTTAAAAATATTCATGAATTTAAGGAAACAGGTAAGGACTTTTTAATAAAGGGTAAGGACTTTATCATTAAAGATTTGTATGGGGTTTCGGGAAATGGAAATATTTTAATTCAAAATGAAAAAGTTTTTGAACGTTTAATGCGACATATTATTAAACAAAAGGATAAAAAATGTTGCTTTGTTTTTGAAGAATTTCTTTTTAAAAAATTTGATTTTTCTTGTGTCGTTTCAATTGAAAAAGATGGATCATTAAATTATTTAGGAATTCAAAAAATTTTAACTAATCATTTGGCTTATATCGGAACACAAAATATAGATGATAGATTAAAATATCTTATTGAGAAAAATAAGTATTTTGACAAAATTGAAAAAGCATGTCAAATCATGTTCAACTGTGGCTATTATGGTCCTGTATGTTTTGATTCAATGTGTTTAGAGGACGACAGGATCGTCCCAATTGTAGAAATTAATGCAAGATATTCAATGAGTCAAATCAAAATTGAGATAGATGAAAAGTTTAAAAAGAAGGGACAGTTTTCTGTATTAAAACACATAAATAATATAGATTTGATTAATTCAGATATTAATGTTTTGAATGATGTTTTTAAGTCAAGTATTTTATTTTCAGAAAAAGGAGTTCTTCCGTTGTCAGCAAACACACTGGATTCAAAGTCTTTTAATCAAACAAAAGGTAAATTTTATTATTATATTTTAAGTGATTCTATTGAAGAATTAAATAGACTTGATGACGAGATACAACAATTGGTGAATAAAAATGAAAAAAATTGCAATCTTAACAGCTAGTATGGGACTGGGCACATATATCCCGGCATTATCATTAAAAGATGAATTAACATTTTTTAATATTAATTCGGATATATTTTTATATGAGGATTATATATCTGAAGATAAGCGAAACAATTTGAAAAAATATAAAAAAGCCTTTCATAATGATATCAGATTAGCAATTGCGGGTCATCAATTGATGGGTAAATTAAATAAATCTTCAAATACTTTAGAAATTGCGAAAAAGTTATATCCGTTGATAAATGCTTATGATGAAATAATTGTGTTATCTGGAAATTGGATTGATATTCTTTGTGTTTTAGAGGAAGAATTTCACATGGCGATTGCCATAACGATTATTCATTTGGATTGCGATAAAGCACCATCATGGCAAAACAAACATAAATATCCCGAATCGATAAAAAATGAAATTTGGTTGTTAGGTCAAACAGATAAGGATGCGAAGTATTATTTATCAAAAAAAGATTCTTTAGAATTTAATAAAAGAGATAATAGGCTGTTATTATATGGTGGCGGTTGGGGTATGGGTAATTACCTTGAATATGCAGATGAGCTCAGTCAACATATTTTGTTAGAGGTTATTCTTCATAGTCCTATTGATAAAATAAATGGTGAAAATAAAAACTTGTATTTATTTCCAGAGGAATGGAATCCTTGGCAGCGAAAAGAGAATAATGAATTGTATATTCCTGATTTAAGAATTTGTAAACAAATAAATAAGAAGTTATTAGTAACAGATAAAACAATAAAAAATATTTTTGCTAGTCAAGATAGAGCGTTGGTAAGTAAACCTGGTGGTGGTACAATAATTGATGCACTTACTTATTGTACCCCATTAATTTTTTTAGATCCAATTTCTCGTCATGAGCAAGAAAACGCATCTTATTACATTAAAAGAGGATTGGCGATTTCGATAGATGAGTGGCGAAAACTTAATTATTCAAATTCAGTTTTAGAGAAAATAAGTGAGAATATAAACAATTATATTTCAAGTTTAAAACCATTATCTGAAATATTTGTGTAGAATTTGAGGTAGATTTATGAATGCAGAAGAGTTCAATTTGATAAAGAATACAGTAAAAGTTCTTAGTGAGGCAAAAAGAAAATCAGTTGATAGTAAAATTGTAGGAGATGAAATGCCTAGCATAATTGGTTTGAAATTAACAAATCGTTGTAATTTAAGATGTAAGCATTGTTATGAGTGGAATGAAAACGGATATCATCATCATTTGGATTCGGATTTTGCATCAAGTGATTTAGATTTTGAGTTATTAAAACGCTGTTTGGTTGAGATTCGAGAAAATAAACCAATGTTTTATCTTTGGGGAGGAGAACCATTAATTTATTATAAAATTAGTGAATTACTAGATATACTATCTGAAATTGATCCTATTATGGCAATATGTACTAATGGTCATAGAATCTTAGAACATATTGAAGTTTTAAAAAAATTCAGTTCTAATTTAGAATTGGTTATTGCTTTAGAAGGAGAAAAGGAAAATAACGATAAATTAAGAGGAACTGGCTCGTATAATAAAACGATAGAAGCAATAAAAGAAATTAGCCAACTTAAGAAAAAAGGACAGTTTTTTGCGAAAATTACTGTACACACAATGATTTCGAATGAAAATATAGATGAAATACCTGCTTACATTCGACATATGGAAGATATTGGCGTTGAAAATTTAATTTTATGTTTTCCTTGGTATATTTCTGAAGAATGTTCATACGATATGGATTGTTTTTATGAAAGCAATTTTAGATGGCTAAAAAAAGAAAATAAATCGGTGTATAGTTGGCATGCTTTCAAATATCATATCATGAAGGATAATTATAACCAAGTAATCAAGTTGATTGAGAATTTAAGAAAGATGGATTTTAAGATTAATTTAAAGATTCAACCGGATTTAAAAAGAAGTACAGATATTGTGGAGTTTCTTGATGGAAACAGTGCTAATTTAAAATGTTCAAAAGGTAGATGTTTATCCGTATTTTCACGTATGGATATTTTACCTAATGGAAAAGTGACGAGTTGCAAACATTTTCCAGAATTTATTATAGGTGATTTAAAAAAGCAGTCAATTTCCGATATTTGGTCTTCGAGTGAAATGAATTTAATTAGACAAACTTTAAAGAATAGTAATTCGCCTGCCTGTTCAAAATGTAATAATTATTATTTACATAATTTTAAAGTAAAAGCTGGTGTGTAAAATGTCAAACAATTCTTTAAAAAATGAAATTATAAAATCACTTAATGAACACAAAGATAAAAATGTCATTATATCTGATTCAGGTGTATTTACATATCAAATGATATCCGATTATCTTTTTAATATGAGGAGTAACATATCATTTGATAATAGAGTTATTGTTTCTCTTTGTGATAGAAATATAAATAGTATAGTTTGTTTATTGTTTGCCATGTTAACTGATAATATTTTCTTTCCTTTGGATGCCACAACGAATAAGGAAGTAATTTTAAACCAAGTCAAAGAATTAAATGGTGTAATTTTCACAGATAAAAATGAAACATTAATGCAATTTAATGATGATAATTATGATTTAGTAGTGTTTGATTTTTTAAAAAAAGAATATTTTTCTAAACTTAATATAAAAAAGAATAATATATTAAAATTTGATAGAAGAATTCAGTATATTTACTCAACATCCGGTAGCATATCAACACCTAAACAAGTATTAGGTCGTGGTGATAGTCTAATGGATTTTTTACAGTGGGAAATTAGACAATTTGATTTAAAAAGTAATGATTGTTTTTTAAATATTACTAAACCTTTTTTTGATCCGTATTTAAGAGATATTCTTATACCAGTATTGTTAGGTGCTACTATATTTATTCCAGATAATCAAATTGTTTTAAGATATGATTCTCTTGTAAAATATTTAGTGGATAATCAAATTACAATAATACATACAATCCCATCAATTTTCCGAAATCTAATAAAACAGGAGTATTTATATAATAGTACAAAATTAAAATATTTCTTTTTAGCAGGTGAATTATTATATTCCAAGGATGTTAATTATTTTTACTACAGAAAAAATAGAAATACAAAAGTAGTGAATTTATATGGTCCTACAGAAACAACATTAGCAAAGTTTTACTATATTGTTAATGATCCTATGAAAACAAATGTTGTACCAGTTGGTAAACCCATAAATAATAAATTTTCGGCAAGCGTTTATATAGATAAATGTCGAGAATTTGACTTTATGTATGATAATAAAGAAGTAGGAGAAATAATTATTCATACCAATGGTGCATCCTTTGGTTATTTGGATAAAAGTATGAATGCACCATTTGAATTTTTAGAAAATGATTATATTAAATTTCATACACAGGATTATGGATATGTCAACGATTTTGGAGATTTAGTAATTAATGGTCGTTTGAATAATGTTATTAAGATTAATGGAGAAAAAATTGACTTGAATGAAATAACCATTTGCATTAACGAAAACAATATTGTTCAGTCTGGTTGTGTTATTGATATTTTAATTGATGATAAAATTAAAATAGTTGCTGCAGTGGTTTTGAATTCTAAAAATAAGTTTAGCAATATTCATTCTATTTTAAATGAGTATCTTTATTTAAATGGTTTTAAATATGTACCTCAATTTTATTTGGAATTGGACGAATTACCAACGTTGTCAAATGGTAAACTTAATAAAAATGAATTGAGAAAAATGGCACTTGATGCTATAGAAAAACAAAAGTGTACTTTTAAGACTTCCGAAAATAAGATATTAGAAAAATTGATGAGTATTATCCATGACACTATTGGATTAAATTTTGAACAAGAAGTATCCATGAAGACCAAATTGATAGATTTTGGTGTAGATTCACTTCTTATGATTGAGATCATTATAACAATTGAAGCTGAATTTAATATTTATATTGATGAAACTAAATTAGAGTTAAGCACATTAAGTATTGAAGATTTAATTAAAATCATAAACGAATAAGGAGGTTAATATAATGAAGCATCCGAATTGGGTAGTTTTGCAAATCACTGAGCGTTGTAATTTGCGTTGTAAAATGTGTTACGAATGGGGTGAAAATGGAGCTTATAAGAGTCGTGAAAATTTGCATGATTTGTCAATTGGTAAAATTGAAGAAGTATTCAGTGATTTAAAAGAATACAGTGTTTATTATGAATTGTTTGGTGGTGAACCATTATTACATCCGCAGTTTAGTGAGATTATGCAATTAGTAAAAAAATATGAATGTAAAATAGATATTCCTACAAATGGAACCTTATTATCAAAGTATTCTAAAGAAATAGTAGATGCAAAAGTGCGAAGAATTTGGATTTCCTTAGATGGTCCAGAACAAATAAATGATTTGCAACGAGGCAAAGGCGTATATAAAAAAGCAACTGAAGGAATTAAAACAATTCAAGAGTATAAACGTTTAAAGAATTCAACATATCCATTAATAGGAGTAACCTTTGTATTAACACCATTGAATTATATGTACTTGAAAGATTTTGTTGTTAATGAATTATTAAAATTAAATCTTGATTATATTAGCATCGAATTTCAATTATATTTGACTCCTGAGCGATATGATAAATATTTAGTATATTTATCTGAAAAACTTAATGTTGAGTCTGAAACTGTCGCAAGTGGACTGATTAGAGATATTAGTGATTTTAATAATATTGATTTGGATATTTTAAATAAAGACCTTTGCGAAGTAAGAAGAATTATTAAAGAAAATGGTATTAAGCGTATTGGATATCCTCATTATATTGATACTGAAAATTTAAACTATTTCTATTCGGGAAAATGGGACTTAATGAAAGAAAGTAAATCATACTGTCCATTTCCTTGGGTATATATGGAAGTTGCAGCTAATGGAGATGTAACGCCATGTCATACATTTTATGATTTTAAAATGGGTAACATTTATTCAAATCGTATTTTAGAGATTTGGAATAACATCAATTATTCGAATTTTAGAAAAACAACAAGAAAGGAAATTACACCATTATGTTGTGCTTGCTCAAGATACTATAATTTGCCGGAGGATAAATAATATGTTTAATTCTTTTAAAATTAATGGTAATCGGTTTGAACTAAATGGAAAACCATTTCAGGTTTTTTCTGGTGCAATTCATTATTTCCGTTGTGTACCTGAATATTGGGAAGATCGACTTTTAAAATTGAAGCTAGCAGGGTTTAATACTGTTGAAACATATGTGTGTTGGAATCTTCATGAACCTGTTAAGAATGAGTATGATTTTAGCGGAATGCTGGATATAGTTAAGTATATAAAAACAGCACAGCAATTAGGTTTATATATTATTGTTAGACCAGGTCCATATATTTGTGGAGAATGGGAGTTTGGTGGGCTCCCTGCTTGGATTTTAAAAGATAATAATGTGAAGCTGCGATGTAGTGATAGTTCTTTTTTAATACATGTAAAAGATTTTTTTACTAAACTATTTTCATTATTACGGCCACTACAAATTACAAATGGTGGTAACATTATAGCAATGCAAATTGAAAATGAATATGGTAGTTATGCCAATGATAAAAAATATTTAAGGGAATTGGTGGAAATATATGATGAATTAGGAATAAATGTATTAACATTTACTTCTGATGGTACTTGGTGCAATATGTTATCTGGAGGCACTATAGATAATGTGTTACCAACTCTTAATTTTGGCTCTCGAACATCTACTGCATTTTCAGCGTTGAAACGTTATGGTGATATTCCAAAAATGTGTATGGAATTTTGGTGCGGTTGGTTTGATCATTGGGGAGAAAAGCATCATACAAGAAAATCAACTAGTATTATTACAGAGATAGAAGCTTTTATAAATCAAAATGCAAGTTTTAACATGTATATGTTCTATGGCGGAACAAATTTTGGCTTTAATGCTGGTGCCAATTTTAAAAGAAAATATCAACCTGTTACTACAAGTTATGATTATTGTGCTCCATTAACTGAATATGGAGATTATACAGAAACATATCATAAAATAAGAGAAATTCTTTGTAATAAACAAAATATTCCTATGTTACCGCTTCCAGAACCACCGGAATTGCAAAACTTAGGTAAAGTGAGTTTAGTAGAATATGCTCCGTTGTTTGAAAATTTGGATGAAATATCAACAAAGTATTTTTCACCTTTTCCGGAACCTATGGAAAAGTTTGGTCAAAATTACGGTTTAATATTCTATAAAACCAAAATAGTGGGTGAATACGCACCATCATTTTTGTCATTAAAGGATGTGCATGATCGAGCATATATTTATCTTAATAATAAAAAAATAGCAATAATTGATCGTTGCAAAGAACATTCAAAAATATATCAATTAAAATTAAAAAAACAATTGTTTTTGAAAAAGATTTCCGAGCAAGTGGATTTAGGGATTTTAGTTGAGGCGATGGGACGAGTGAATTATGGTGATAATATATATGATCGAAAAGGAATTACTGAAGTTTCAATTGCTAATCAGCTAGTGTTGGGTTATGAAATCTATACAATACCACTTAATAATTTGGAAAAATTAAAGTTTAATAAAATACATTTAAAAGGTGAAGTAAATGTTCCAGTATTTTTTAGAGGAACTTTTAAGGCCCAATCGAAAGATTGCTTTATTAATATGACTGGTTTTACTAAAGGCTATGTATTTGTTAATGGTTTTAATTTAGGAAGATATTGGGATATTGGTCCACAAAAAACATTGTATTTGCCAGGACCTATATTAAAAGAAATAAATGAAATTATTGTGTTTGAGTTGGAACATTTTAAAAATCCTAGTGTCACTATACAGAATAAACCCATACTTGGATAAATGTAAAAAAAGAGGATGATAAAGAATGGAAAAAATAAGAAAGTTTTAAAAAGTAAAATATTTATTATAATTGTTTGCTTAATTGTGATCCTTTCATTAGTGTTTGGTTTCACAATAAAAATATCTAACTTAATCGAAAAAGAGAATATTTGTAATGCGGGATTATCAATAGCAGGCGTTGAGTCTAATTCAGCACCTAAAAACATTGTTCTAATGATTGGAGATGGTATGGGTAAAAACCATATTGAAACTGCTAAAAAGTATTATGAGTTAGATTCGTTATATATGGAGAATTTAGCAAAATATGAAGGTACTATTTCTACTTTTTCTCGTGATAATTGGACAACAGATAGCGCGGCGGCAGCAACGGCTTATTCTACAGGAATAAAAGTAAATAATGAATCTGTAGCAAGATATAATGGCGAAAATATTCAAAATATGTGTGAATATGCGATAGGGGAAAATAAAAAAACTGGTATTATTACAACGACTACGATTTATGATGCTACGCCTGCATGTTTTAGTGGACATGCGGATAATAGATACGATATAGAAGATATATTAAATTCTCAATTGAATAATAATATTAATTTGTTTATTAGCGGCCAAAAGGACAATGATATCGTGACGCAAGAAAAAATAGAGAAAGCTAAATATAAGTATGCAGATACATATACAGAGTTATTAGAATATAGTAGTTCAATTGAGAGTAATATATTCGCAGATTTTCAGTCGATTTCTTGGGATGAAAAAAATGCCAATGATAAAACACCTACTTTATCATCAGTTAGTGAAACAGCTTTAAGTTATTTAAATGAGATTTCAGAAGACGATGGCTTTTTCTTAATGATTGAGGGTGCAGATATTGATACTTATAGTCATTTAAATAATTTTCATTCCATGGTTCAAGAATTGTATGGTTTTGATCAAGCTGTTAAAACAGTTGTTCAATGGGCTGAGGATAGAGGGGATACTATGGTAATTGTTACTGCTGATCATGAAACAGGGGATTTACGGTATGATGATTTAGAAACAGTATCTTTAAATGACAATCTATTTCATAGTGAGAATCACACTAGTCAAGATGTGCGTGTATTCTTTTATGGTGTAGTTCCATATTCAGTTGAGCATTGGAATAGGTTGGGTCAACATTTAGATAATACCCAATTATCTAGAGTTATTCGAGAAAATATATATAATTATAAATATAGATAATATTCTTTTGCTTATTAAGGAGTGTATAATATGAAAAATGCAATTTTCATAAATAACATACAATATATGATGAAAAATTGGATGAATTGGGATAAAAAATCTTTAGCATTTTTCATTGTGAGAATACCAGCCTTAGTTTTTCAACCAATTGTAACAGCATATATTCCGAAAGCAATGATTGATTGTATTAATAATGGTGTAACATTAGATTATTTGGCAACTATAATAGCGTTGCTTAGTGTTTTAGTGGCGTTGACAGCATGGCTTTCACCCTTTATGCAAGAATTATTGTTAGGTAGTGCTCGCATTATACGTATGCGATATGCTGTTTTGGCGTTTAAAAAAAATATTTATATGGACTATATAAATGTTGAAAGTTTTGAGGGACGTGAAAAAAATAAGCGAGCATCAGAGTTTTATAGAAGTAATTATTCTTCATCTTCTGAATTTATTGAAAATAGTAATCAGTTTTTTGTTTGTTTAGTAGGTGTATTAATTTCAGCTGTCTTAATTTATAAAATAAATTTTCTTATGATTTTGATTATTTTTTTGACATGCGTTGGAGAATTTTTTTTGCTGAAATATCTAAATACAAAAGAAAAAAGCGTTAAAGATATTCGTAGTAATATTTTAGTTAAGTTGGATTATTTTTATAAATTAAGTAAAGAAACCTCCTATTCGAAAGATATTAAATCATACAATTTTTCAGATTATTTCATTTATATATTGTCAAAATTTATTTTTCAATTGGAAAAAATAACATCGAAATATATACGGCAAAGTTTTAAAGTAAGTGGTACAAGAGCTATTTTAAATTTAATAAGAGAGTTAATTGCATATATTTATCTAATAATTTTGGTTGTGCAATCAAGACTTTCAATTTCAGATTTTGTATTTTATTTTGGAATAATAACTGGATTTTCAAATTGGATAATGAATTTGGTTGTATGTTATTCAAATATTGAACGAAATTGTAATGATTGCCAAGCCTTTAGGGATTTTATTAATCAAGATGACGAATATGATTTTGTAAAGGGAAATCATAGACTTCTTGATATAAAAACGATTGAGTTTCGCAACGTGAGCTTTAAATATCCCAATGCAGATGATTATACAATTAAAAATATATCTTTTAAAATAAATTCTGAAGAAAACATTGCTATTGTAGGAGAAAATGGATCTGGCAAAACTACTATAGTGAAACTTTTGTGTGGACTTTATAAACCAACGAGTGGAAATATTTTAATTAACGGAATAGATATAAATGATATATCTATTCCTGAATATTTTGATTTGATTTCTCCTGTATTTCAAGATTATAGTTTTTTACCTATGTCAATTGCCGAAAATGTAAGTGTTTCTTTGGACTATGATGAAAGCCGATTACAGGAAGCTTTAATAAAAGCAGGAATAAAATCTAAAATAGAATCATTACCCAAAAAAGAGAAAACACTAATGATTAAAGATGTTTATAAAAATGCGGTGGAGTTTTCTGGGGGGAAAAGCAAAAATTACTATTAGCAAAAGCAATTTATAAAAATGCATCGATTTTAATATTAGATGAACCAACGGCAGCCTTAGACCCTATAGCTGAAAATGAACTCTATTTAAAATATAATGAAATAACCAAAAATAAAATCTCTTTTTTTATTTCTCATCGATTATCATCAACCCGTTTTTGTGATAGAATTTTGTTTGTTAAAGAAGGTAAAATCTTGGAAGAAGGTTCACATTCAGATTTAATGCAATTGAGAAGGTCTTATTATAAAATGTACCAGGTTCAAAGTTATTATTATAAAGAGGTGAATAATTAGTCATGAGAAAATTAAAAACTATACTATTAGCATATAAAGAAATACATAGTTTAGAAAAATGGTTGAACCCTCTTTCTATAATAATTGCAGTGTCGATGTCAATAAGTCCGTTTATAAATATTTGGTTTGTTTCTAAAATAGTTGATTTGTTAAGTGTGGGACAGGTTCAATCTAAATTGATATTTTATGTAATAATAGTGGTTAGTATTAACTTTATTTTGTTTTTTATAAATAATTATCTAAGTGATATATATCATATGTTAAGGTCACAAATGTATTTTAAAGAACAAAAAAAAATAGCTACCAAACTATTTTCAACTGAATATAAAACTTTAGAAAATAGTGATTTTAAAGAATTAATACACAAACATTCAGAAGCTCAAAAAAGAGTTTATTCATCGTTTGTACAACTTTCTTGGATGCTGCGAGATTTCATTTCTGGATTGTTAACATTGATAATATCAATAATAATAATTTTTCCTTTAATTAAATTTGGGCTAACCACAACCGGTACTAGTTTTTTAGAAAAACCTGATTTTCTTATATCTATTTTTTTAGCCATTTTGATTATGGTAGTTATTATATTAATTATATCTGTGAGGATGAATAAAGCTTGGTTTGTAGCTGCAGATGAATATTCAAAACTAGATCGAATTTTTTATTACTTTTTGAATATGTTTTCTGATTATAAGACAGGAAAAGAAATACGATTATATAAAGAACAGAATTTGATTGAACATATAGCAACAAATAAAATTCTTATTGAAGGTGAAAAAATATTAAGAAAAGCATCATATCGTACAGCAAAATCAAGTTCAATTATTGCATTATTAGGTGCTACATTAGGCTTTGGTATATACCTTTTTATAGGAGTAAAGGGTTTGTATGGCCTTTTTAGTATAGGTTCAATGGTGCTTTATTGTGGTGTATTTATTCAAATCTTATCAAGCGTTACAAAGATGACTACAACATTCGGTAAAACAGAAGAGATACTACCATTATGTAAGTATTATTTTGATATTATATCTACAGAAGATGATTTAATATATGGAAATAAGAATGAGGATTTTTCTGAGAATATATCTATTGAGTTTAAACATGTTTATTTTAAATATCCAAATGCTTCAGAATATGTATTAAAAGATGTAAATATTAAGATAAATGATAAAGAACATATAGCAATAGTTGGGCAAAATGGAAGTGGAAAAACTACCTTCATAAAAGTATTGTGTCGTCTTTACGATGTTACTTCTGGAGAGATTTTAATTAATGGATTTAACATAAAAGATTATTCCAAAGAAAGTTTAATGAAGTTATATTCAGTGGTTTTTCAAGATTTTAAAATTTTTTCATTTTCTGTATTCCAAAACTTATCGGCTAGCAATTCATATGATTATGAAAAAATGAAGCAAGCACTAGATAAAGCTAATATTATTGATCGAGTTATGAAGATGCCATCTAAAGAAAAAACCTTTTTATATAAAGATTTGGAAAAAGACGGTATCGAAATTTCAGGGGGAGAAGCACAAAAATTAGCATTTGCTAGAGCTTTATATAAAGATGCGCCAATTGTAGTTTTAGATGAACCAACAGCAGCATTAGATCCTATTGCAGAAAGTGAAATATATAATAACTTTAATTCTTTTGTAAAGAATAAAACAGCAATATATATTTCTCATCGTTTATCTAGTTGTGCGTTTTGTGATAATATCATTGTTTTTGATAAGGGTGAAATAGTTGAATATGGAAACCACAATGAATTAATTGAATTGAAAAATTTATATTTTAGTTTATGGAATGCGCAAGCTAAATATTATACTGAGGAAATAGTATGAAAAATGTATTACCATTTAATCATAATCCAAAAATGAAATCATATCCATTTTATTCTGACTATTTAGGTGTGTTAGAGGCTTATGGAATTAATGTTATGCCAATATTATATCGGTACTATTTTACATTATATTATACCCCTAAAATTCATCAAATTGGTTTTAGGAATTTTAATAAGTTACAAAAACTTTTTGACATAGAATATTTTTCACTTGATAATATTAAACCACTAGATTTTATGAAAAACAAATTGAATAATAATCAATATGTTGAAATTGTATTAAACAGAAAGCATTTTTCAAGTAGTAAAAACGATTTTTTTCATAATTTTCTTATTTATGGCTATGATGATGAAAAAGAATCTTTTTTTGGATGTGGATTTTTTAAAAATGATAAGGGGTTTATGAATTACGATAAATTTGATTTATCCTATTCTGATTTTCTTAATTCGTTACCGAAAAATGGAGAAAAAACAGCTTTTGAAAACAATATTATGAATAATCATGTGTTTTCATTGCCGAATAAATTGAAAATAAAAAATTGCAATAAAAAATATATTATTTGTCAAATACTTGCGTATTATTTAGCTATGCCACCGATTTTTTTTAATATATCTGTTTATAGGAGATATATATATGTTTTGAAAAAGCATACAAATCAGAAATTAGATTTAAGGAATTTTGTAACTCTTTATGAACATAAACAAATAATATACTCGTATTTGTGTGATAATTTAGAATTATCTCAACTTACTAAAAAATATAAAACCGATGTTTTAAATAAAATGTATGTCGCATTGTTATTAGCAATTCAGTTTAATTTAACTAGGGAAGTTAAAATTTTGAATAAAATTATCGATTTGTTTTCTTATTTATATAAAAAAGAAAGGAATATATTAAATAAAGTTGTTTTAGTTTTGTTAAACAGGAAGTGAAATATGCAAACCATTCTTAGAATTGTTCCCAATATATATGATCCTGAATCACCGTTATCATATAATATGATTGGTGGTGTCCAAATTCAAGTTTATCGATTGGTTAAGGCATTATCAAGCGAAGAGATAATGCAGGATGTATTGAGTTTTCAAAAGGTTAATATGAAAATTAATAATGTTAAGTTTTTGAATTCAAAACACTCAAGTAAGATATTTAAATCTTTGTTTTGTTTAATAAAAGGCGTTGAGTTATTAATCAAAAACAAGTATAAGTATAATATGATACATATTCATGCAGATGGTGGATTGTTTCCTCTTTTATTTGGTGAAATAGCATATATATTATTTAATCAATCTATTGTTTATACTTTTCATTGTTGTAGAAATATAACATATAAAGGTAAAGGATTAGAAATATTAATTGTCCCATTAATGAATTTTATTGAAAGAAAGTGTATTCAGCATTCTGCTTGTAGTGTGTTTTTATCTCAAGATGTTGTTGATAAATTGATTCAAAAAAAAATAATTAATGAAGGAAAATACAGCGTCATCGGAGATACGGTGGTTACTGATATTAAAAATTGTTCTACATTAAAAAAGGTGCAGTCGAAAGAAATTGTTTTTATAGGTAGAATTACTGAACAGAAAGGATGGAGAATATTTTTAGATTGTGCAAGAAGTTTTAAACAAGAATCATATTCTTTTAAAATCTATGGCTCGGGTCCGGATGTCAAAAAAATGAAAAGAGCAATAAAAAAATACAGGCTTGAAAATTTAAAATATTACGGAAATGTACCAAATGAGAAAATATTTGATGTTTTAATTAATGCTGATATTGTTATGATACCTTCGCTTTGGGAAGAATTGGGGAGTATTGTTCTTGAGGCTGGTATTTTAAAAAAAACAGTGGTTGCGTCTAAAGTAGGTGCATTATCTGAAATATTAGCAGACGGAAGAGGTTATTTGGCTCAAACAGGTAACACAGATGATTTTTATAGTAAATTACAAAGAGCCATTAAGGATGAGGAAAAAAGAGGAGAAAAACTGTATGATTATGTAATGAAAAATTATAGTGTCAAAAAAGCAGTGAAAAAATATATGAATATATATTGTGAGAATTGTTAAAGTAAAAACTATTTTTTATATTACCGAATGTTTTAGAATAAATAATTTAGATTGTTTTTGGTGTAGATAAAACTTGTATTAATCTATCTGTATAATTATTATTGATTATAGATGGGATAGCTGAAATTACATATTCAGTTAATCTTCGCATGAATTTTCAAAGTCGGAAGAATATATTTTTATATATTCTTCCGACTTTTCCAGTTTAATTATAAATATTAAAACCAATATAGGTATTATAATGATTAATTTTAGTTATTGTGTTTAGTTCTAAAATGCAAATGAATTGAATAGTCCAATTTCTATTATTTAAAATATTAGGGTTGATTTAGATGAGTTTATAAACTTATATTGAAATTGAAAAATATTATTCCTAACAATGGATATTATAGAGGAGTACTTATAAATAATGACAAATAATAAATCATAATAAAAAAACACTAAATACAATTAATTGTTTTGATTAATTTCTTACATAAAATGTTTTAATACAGAAAGTAAAAATAACAATTTGTATTCTGTCGCATTCTTGTGTCAGTTTATAAACAAATTTCAACAGCAAAAAAGAACTTTGGTGAAATCCTAATAAAAAAACGGGATAATCATCAAAGTCTTTCGTGCTGTTTTTTTATCCCTGTTTTAGGGATAAATATGAAAAAACAATGGCTATCATATATAGCAAAATATCCATAATCTCCGAATTTGAAAATCAAGACAATTCAAAATTCGGAGGTATAATATGAGAAACATAAATAAAAAGTGCGTTGTGCAAAATGCTGAAAATAAAAAAGTTGTAACTTTGAAAGATACAAAAAGTAAAGAAAAATCATCAACATTCGGCATTACTATTGGACAATTAGTGTCAACATACGATTTTAGTCATGAGAAATATGAATCAACTCTGGCAGAAGATATTATTTCACTATGTCAGGAAAAAGGGATTTCTACAGACGGAATCTTTCAGCAAAAAACCTGTGTTTTAAGAATTCAGTATTCAAGACTGAAAGGTAACAGATATCACATACCGAAAAAAGAAATCCTGTTTGCAATTTGTGTCGGATTGAAACTGAGTATTGAAAAAGTCGCAGAATTGATGAAAAAAGGGGGATATTCATTTACATATAATAGTGAATTTGAGCAAAAGAATAATCTTCCCTCATTTGACAGACTTATCCATGATTGCATCTGTATGAGAATTTATGATATTGATGAAATCAATCAATTTTTAATTGATAACGGATACAAAGAAAGACTTGGCAGCAGGACAGTTATGTAGTGTTTGGTGAAAATGACGAATGGTATACAAAATGTATCTTCTGAAGATGCACGGAGAATTTGAATTTACTGTAAACTATGGTTCAGAAGTACAGTGATGTACTTTAGAACCTTGAAAAGTAAATATCCGAACAACAAATACTTTCCTGTTATTGCTGTGCTGAAACATGGCAGCCACATCAGAAAACCAAGTTTATAAATTTGCTTTCAGACTGAAATAAGGTTGGTGGTTACAACCGATGGCAATAAAAGATAACAGGGATAATGATACTTCTGTCCAGTCAAAAGTCGAGCGTGATAAAACCGTCGCAACCAAAGAGGGCAGCCCGGAGAGAACCTCGGGGTGGTGAAATTCCAATGACAAGGCTAACCAACCTTGGTTTGTTGTTTGCCCTAATCAGAGGGATAGTGAGAGTACTAATATCTGATAAATATATATACATTATGCGCAAAAACAATACAAGCCGGACAATAATCAGAACATTATAATTTTAACATGTTACCAATTAGTATTGTCCGGCTTAAATTTGTAAGGAGAAGTTATGAAAAATAAAACAGAATGTTTATTTTACAGTATATCGTTGTTGAAATTGCTGCTTGATTTAGAAATGGTTACTTCAGATGAATATGAAAGAATAGAAAATATAATCACAGAATACTATAATCAAAAATAGTGTGTCTAAAGTATTAAGTTTAGTGCTTTGGGCTGGATAATAAATGTTATTTATAGTATTGTGTGTTTAAAAGATAAAGGGAGTTGAAATCTGTGAAAATTACTGAAATCACGCAAGTTAAGAGTGAAGAAAACAAGAAAATTCGTCTTGCTCCTTACTGTAGAGTTTCTAGTGATTCAGCAGATCAAAAACATTCCTTTGCAACACAAATAAAATATTTTATGGATTATTGTAAAAGAAATCCTGAATATGAACTAGTTGATATATATGCTGACGAAGGAATCAGCGGTACATCAATGTTTAAAAGAGATGAATTTAACAGAATGATTCTAGATTGTGAGAATGGAAAAATAGATAGAATCATTACAAAATCCGTATCACGATTTGCAAGAAATACAGAAGAATTATTATTAATATTAAGAAAACTCAAATCTTTGAATGTAAGTGTATATTTTGAAGAACAGGACATAGATACTAATAGAATAAATGCGGAAATGATAGTTACATTTCCAGGTATGGCAGCAGAACAGGAATCAAGAAGTGTTTCTGATAATTTAAGATGGAGCTGCCGAAAACGGATGGAACAAGGTGAGTTCTTTGGAAATTATGTTGCATATGGATATAAATTAGAAAATAAAGCTCTTGTTATTAACGAAGATGAAGCGGTTATTGTTAGGGAAATATTTGATATGTATTTAAATGGTATAGGTAAGAGTACAATCGCACAAACCTTAAACAGAAAAGGAGTACCAACAAGAGAAAACAGAAAAGCTTGGTACACGAGTACAATATCATACATTTTAACTAACGAGAGATATAAGGGTGACTCATTACTCCAAAAAAAGTTTAATTCAGAAACTCTTCCTCATAAGCATATAAGAAATAAGGGGCAACTTAATAAGTATTATATAGAAAATAGTCATCCACCTATTATTGAAAGAGATATCTTCGATAAAGTTCAGGAAATAATTAATTTCAGGTCAATTAAGAAATCTGAAAACGGTATATATCCGTTAAGTAAAAAACTAATATGTCCTGATTGTGGTTCGGTATTTAAAAGACAAATAGTTAATGGTAAAATTTATTGGCTTTGCAGAAAATCATCACTTGGACAAACTAATTGCAAAAGCAGAAGACTACTTGAAAAATCTGTCTGCAATTCATTTGTTATTATGCTTAATAAAATAATAGATAATAAGCAAATATTGATAGATGATTTGATTTCGAATATTCAAACAATGATAAAATGTGAAAGCAAAAATAACAGAAAATTATACGAAGTAGATTTAAAAATTGCAGATCTTGGAGAACAAAATTATGTTATCAGCAGACTTCATTCTAAAGGTCTTCTTGATGACATAGAATTTAATTCACAGTCAACAAACATAAATAATCAAATAACAGAATTAAGATTTAAACGCAAATTAATTCTTAAAGAAGATAGCTGCAGTGAATGGCTGAAAGAAATTGAAGAATTAAATGAAATTATCAGCCTGCATAATTACGGAGAAAAATTTAGTGAAGAATTATTTGGCTCAATTGTAAAAAGAATAGTTGTTATAGATAATGCGACACTGCAATTTGAATTGTTAGGTAGATTGAAATTTACTGAAAAGATGCTTGAGAAAGAAAGGTGCAGATCAGTATGAAAATAAGAACAATTCCTTATGGATATAAGTGGGTTTGTGGAGAATATCAAATAAATCAAGAAGAAAAGGAAATTATTCAATTGATTATTGAATTGTATTTATCCGATAATTCAATGAAAAAAATTGCTGATATGCTAAACGATAATGGAATTGAATATAATACTGATTCTGTTTGGAATAAATCAAAGATTATGAGAGTACTTGATGATAAGAGGTATCTTGGCAATGAGTTATTTCCTAAAATCATAAGTACAGTTGAATACAAAAATATTCAAATAAAAAGAAATCAAAAGAATTTGATGAATGTAAATGAACGGGTAGCCCACATAAAGCTATCCGTTCATTCTTTATGTCCTGTGTGCCAATTACCGCTTGAATACAGATATAGAGGTGATTGCAAGAAACAGCATAGATGGATTTGCCATAACTGTAATACGGTTGTTGAAATAAAAGAAGATGAACTCAAAAGTCAAATAACAAAACAACTAAAGAGGATTAAAGAAGATAATTATTTACTTAAACAAGAAAACGAAATTGCATTGACTACTGATGCAATAAAAGCAAAAAATATGGTTATAAATTCACTTAATCACGGTGATTTTGATAAAGAAGTGATGACGAATCAAATGTTATTATATGCCTCTAAAACCTATGACTGTATTAGTTCAAAAAAATATATATCATTATGCATTATGGAATATCTTGATGAATGGAATATAGATCAGTCATTTAATCAAGATGTATTTGATAAAATCGTAAAATCAATATATGCCTTTGAGAACGGTAGCATAATGCTTAAACTGATAAATAATCAAATACTTGGAAAGGAACATGAAATCTATGGAACAAGTATTGGAGAAGAAGGTAACAATAATACCGGCAACGATGAACTCGACACAGACAAAAAACTCTCTAAATCAACAGTTGAGAGTGGCTGCATACTGCCGAGTATCAACGAAACAGGAAGAACAGCTTAACAGTTATGAAGTTCAGAGAAAGTTTTATACAGAAAAGATTAACTCAGAACCTAAGTGGAAATTAGCTGGCATATTTGCTGATAAAGGTATTACAGGTACTTCTACAAAAAATAGAACTGAATTTAATAAAATGATAAGAAAGTGTAAAGCTAAGAAAATTGATATGATTATTACGAAATCAATATCAAGATTTGCCAGAAACACGGTAGATTGTCTTAAATACATAAGAATACTTAAAGAACTTGGAATAGATGTGTTCTTTGAAGAACAGGGACTTCACAGTATTGATCCAGGTGCTGAATTTTACATAACAATATATGGTTCTATTGCACAAAGCGAGTCTGAAAATATAAGTGCAAATGTAAGGTGGGGTAAAGAGCAAAGTGCAAGAGAAGGTAAAGTGGTTTTTCACTACAAGAATTTTATGGGTTATAAAAAAGGTGAAGACGGCACACCTGTAATCGTTCCTGAAGAAGCAGAAATAATCACCCGTATATTTAAAATGTATCTGGAAGGTGCAAGTGAAAAGTATATAGCTGATACATTAACCAAAGAAAACATATTGACACCAACTAAAAATAATATTTGGAACCACAATACGGTAAGAAATATATTGAAAAATGAAAAATACAAAGGTGACTCGATTATAAACAAAACTTATGTTACTGATTGCATAAGCAAGAAAACTAAGGTTAATAACGGAGAAAGACCAAAATTCTATGTTGAAAACAGCCATCCTGCTATCATAGATAAACTGACATTTGATAAAGTGCAGGAAGAAATGGCACGAAGAACAAGTAAACGAAAGGTAAAACAGGTTGGAACTAAAACAGAGCAGGGGAAGTACTCAAGTAAATATGCCTTAACAGAATTACTATTCTGTGGAGAATGCGGAACACCGTACAGACGAGTTACTTGGACAGTAAAAGGTAAAAAGAAAGTAGTATGGCGATGTATTAGTCGTCTTGATTATGGTAAGAAATACTGCAAAAATTCGCCAAATATCGAAGAAAATGCTCTCCAAAGCGCTATAATGAGAGCTATATCTGAATCAGCAACAGAAAATATAGAAGTGTTAGATGTTTTAAAACAACATATAGCAATGGGCTTAATGGTTGAGGAAGACAATATTGATAAAAGTCTTGAATATCAAATTAGATTAAACGATTTAAACAAGCAATACAATGAATTATTAGGAAAAATAAAGTTTGGTGATGAAAATACTTCGAATATAGAACAAATGCTAGAACAAGTGATAAAAGAAAAAAGAGAAATTCAAAACAAGCTTGACCAGTATAAGAAAAAACAAGAAAGTATGAAAAAAGCAAAAACAAGACTTAATGAAATATACAATGTAATAGATATATTGAAAAATCATCCAATGAGCTATGATGATAATGTAGTTAGACAAGTAATATATTGCATTAAAGTAGTTGATAAAAATAATATTCAAATTACATTCAAAAACGGAAAACAGGTTATGTATGATTATTTGGATTTGTGTTTATAGAAGATTATTAATCAAAAAATAATTTAGCGGTGTTGCTGTATCTTACACTAGGGAAAGTAATAAATGTAGATAATTTTTCAAATCCAATCAGTGTAGTTCTATTAATGTAGGATTTCTTGCTGCACTGGAAAAATTTGCACAAATTGTAAACGATATTTCTATGATAAGTACAAATTAATATCTCAGTGCAAGCTAGAAGATATATATCTGGATTTCGTTAAATAGTTTACATATTTTCAAGTGCTTTTCTTGTCAATGTGGAATGGACTAGAATCAAAATTTGGCAATATGACGGTTAAATAGTGATTTCGTTGAATAATATCAGTTTTTTTGATATAATATGCAGACGGTGGAATTTGCTCCGCTAGGCAAACTGCATGGAAAAGATTTTACATAAATAAAAAAGATATTTGTTGTAATAGTGAAGTGATAGATTGCTAGAGATAGCTAATAGTTTCGTTTTCTAAAACATGGCAGTTAATATTGTTTTTACCAAAGAATACCTACACACAATAAACAATGGTAATATTGGTATTTGATATTTTATAAACTCATAAGTGAACATTCGATGAACAAGCAGAAAAAATGAGGTTGTAAACATGGCAAAAAAAATAAAGAAAAAGAAGAAACCTGTTGCTAAAGTTAATCTTCAGGAATTGCAGGAATCAAGAAATGGTGGACAAGTTGCCTTGAGGGGCTATTCTTATCAATTCTTGTATTCGTGCAATTTAATTTTATCTTCTGACATGAATATAGTTTTTACCCTTGAGGGAATTGAAGATATAGATGCTATAAAATATAGCGATAGTAGTGAAACAATTACACATATTCAGGTAAAATACTCTACTCAACGGCAGGATGCCAGTTTTATGGATAGCGTGTTGAAAAACTATCTCGAAGCATACCTAATGGATAAGAATAGATATTTTAAATTAGTGTATGATTTTTCTGTCGCAACCGGAAATTTAAGTAAACTATTTTCGGGAAAGCTTGATAAAAAGTCAAAGGAATTCTGGAAGACTAAAATTGATAATATTAAAAATGAAACTGCTTCATGGAATTGGAGTGATTTCAATTTCGAAGATTTTATGCATCGGTTATCTTTCATAAATGTTAAAAAGGACTCTCTCGAGAAAAGTATTGAGGATTTTTTGATAAAAAATTTTGAAATTGAAACCGACAATATTTCTTTGTTTGCCAATGGCATCAAATTGTTGTGCCTTGACAAAATGGAGAGCCGTGCCAAAGTAACACATAGTGAGATAACTCAATGCATAGAGAAAATAAAATTTGATGTAAGTAAAGGTCCTCAAAATCCGGCTCATGCTTGGATTCAACGGCTTCAATTTTCTAAATCTGATGAATGTTATTCAGAATACTATGAAGGTAAGAAAGCTACACCTTCAGATATTGCAAACAATTTACCAGTAATACGACCAGTTGTCGAAAAAGAAATAATTGATTCTATTTCCAAAAACACAATCACTATTATCAAAACATCTAGCGGTCAAGGTAAAACCACGCTTGCGTTGAGGGCAATGTCCTTGTTAACTGGAGAATACACTCCATATCAAATTATAAGGTGTAACGAAGATGCGGAGTTAGGGCATATCGTCGAGTATTTTCGCATGCGTACACGAATAGGTGAAAAGCCACTTATTTTACTTGATAATCTTGATGCCCATTTAAGTGAGTGGAATTTGTTAGCTCAACTCATGCAAACAGGCGTCACCTACCATTATAAACTCCTCATTACTTCTCGGGAAAATGACTGGTACAATTATGGCGGTGACATAAGCAATCTTCATCATTTGCAAGTTATTAAGCCTATTCTAAACGAAAAAGAGGCCGAGGAAATATATAATACTCTCAAAAAAGAGAAAAAGCTTCATGAAGATATTGCAGATTGGAAAAAAGCGTGGTCAAAGATCGGAGATCGCCGCCTTCTCATTGAATATGTATATCTTTTGACTCACGGTGAAATGATTGCTGAACGAATCTCTGCGCAAATGAAACAGATTGGCAACTCATCGGCAGGAGGCACGAAACTTGAAATTTTAAGAAAAGTTTGCTTTGCTGATATTTGCGGTATTAAACTTGAAACCAAATCTCTAATTAGCAGCATAACATCTAAAACAGACTCGGATATTAGTGAAATACTTAAAAGCTTAGCTGATGAATTTCTAGTACATATTAGCTCGGAGGGTGACTATATCGAGGGATTGCATCCTGTACGATCGCAGCATATTATTAATCGATTACATGAATATATTTCTCTCGACGAAACAGCTCTTTCTATCGCAAAGATAGCATCTGTTTCAGACATATCAGTTTTGTTTTCTCACTATCCTGAGTTCGATTTAGACAAAGATAGATTTTACACTAACATTGTTGATATGTGGCTGTATGGACCAGATTTATCACGCTTCGTTCAAGCAATTCGAGGTGCTTTTTCGGGAAGTGTAATGCAGTATTTCCAAACTCACAAGGCATTATTTGATGACGCATATGAGCACGGCGGATTAATGCTTGTAGCAACAGATCTTTGTCCCTTTACAAAATTTAAAGACTATGAACATGAACTGAATACACTTGTAAAAATGTCCGAAATGATGCCGGATAATACTAATATCCAGCATTTGATTAAGCTACGTGATTTGATCCCAAAATTCAGAACTCCAAAAACTGACATCTATTGCTTAAGTTCTGCCTTATATTTAAAATTAAAAGAAATTGATTTTTCTCACATCGGGGATTTAGAATCATATGCAGTTATTGTAGATTGGCTTTACAATATTGATCCTTCAATGAATTTATCATCAAAAATTTCTCTGAATGATCTTTGGACGCAGGCCGAAAACATCTCTATTAAAACTGTATCATCATTAATGTATTCATCTTTTTGTGGAAATAAAGAAGAATACAGCAAGTTTGTTAAAAACAATTTTCGGAGAATCATTAGCTATCTCAAACATAAAACCAACTCTCACAAGATTAAAGTAAGTGACGATAATAAAGAAATAAAGGTCGAGTATTTACTTAGAGCAAGCGATCTTACAAAAGGCAATAATGAAAGTGTTACGAGGCTGACCGATATTTGTCGTACCCTTCCCATCTTTGAAACGTATTGTTCAGACGCAATCAAACCGCAAATCGATTTATTGGCAAGCTATCAAATTCCAAATGATACACATAAAGAAATGCCCAAAAGGAACATAATTATAACGTTCCATCAAGAGTTTAATGGTCTATGGTTAAGAACTATAGAAAGCAATTATGAGTTTGACACAGTATATGCATGGATTGATCATTGGCTTGATGTTCGTAAATATGCGTGTGATTTAATGTCTGCGAGTTCCGCATGTTTACACAAATTATTGGGTAAACGGAAACTTGGTGATGCTGCTAGCCTATTTAACACCTTACATAGTCGCTATAACAGTATAATGGTCGCACATTTGTCATATCCTAGAGAGCACCGCCCGTTTGAAAAGAAAGCGGAATTACCGACATTGTTTAATAAAGCAAAACGGAATTACTTTGATGGAATCCAAAATTTTGCAAACCAATTAATTGGTTTTATTAAAAAAGAGGAAGATGCGAAACGTCTGGCAATTTATTATTTAAAAACAGCATTAGTGGCACTACATAATGTTCAGAAATTTTTTAATGATATTACACTAGATAGCGACCTTCAAAGTAAACATATAGAACTATGTGCCCATGAAGAAAAAGTCATTTTTGAGACTTATATGTGTTGTGAATACTATTTATCTCATATGCCTGATACCAATTACAATAAGTATCAAGTTAAAGGTTGGTTTTTATCATCACGAAAAGCAGAAGTAGAGAAAGTGAATAGTGCTATGACAGATTTAACGGTATCATACGATGCCGTTCTACCTATAAGCGCATATTATGACAATATATTTGCGTGCTATCCAATATTGCTAAAAAATTTTGATCCAACAGATGAGGAGATGATGAACGATTTCTTAACTACCGCTATTCCGTTTGCAGGATCTCCTTATGATTATTTGCTTTTATTGATGATAAACGATACTGGTGAAGTTATTCCGAATGCAATCAAGTTCCCCAAAAAGGCATTCCAATATCTCTACAATGCTATAAACTTAGGTCTCGAAGAGAAAATGGATCCTTTAGCTTCGCCATATCCTGTCGAGGTGACTCAAGAACTAGTAAAATGTTTCGATGGAGAATACATACTTCAAGAAAAACAACCAACAAATATTGGGCTTAGTTGTATAGCTGATATGGGTGAAGAATTGTGGATGTATTCGAAAAATCAGGAGCTTCTTGTTGACGAAGAAGATAAGCAATATCTTTCCGACAACCTCAATGAAATTAAAAAGCGAATTGATGTAATGATAAAACACATAGAAACAAATGCAAATGCAGATATATTATCGGTGGCAAAAAAACTGTGCTCTGCTGTATATCATGGTGATTCGTTTGATGATGAAAAATACAATAAATTGATATCCTATGTTCAAACAGCAATTTCCTGATTACATGTATGCGACATTAAATTATTCATACATATTTGTTCATCAAAAAGTATGACTGTATGCATCCACTCATAAAAAATTATCTGATACTACATCAAAGTGAACTATCATTATTACAAATGAATTAGCAATAAGTCTCGGACTAATGTAGTTGGTATGGTAGATAAAAAAATCAACATTTAGAAGAATGGTTCATAATTTATTGATTAGATTATTATGATATAGTGAAGAATTCTGTAGTAAAATTAAGAGTATAATTGAGTAAGGTTTTGATTATATACTCAATATGTAAGTTTGTAAAAAAGTAGAGAATTAGGACTTAGATATTCTAGTATCAAATTGGATACGAAATCAAAAAAGTTTAAAATAGAAGATGAAAAAATGAATATGACTTGCCAATGTCTAATGTAAATTTTTAAATTTTAACTTGTTTACAGGAAATTTTAAACTCTATTTTTTTGTCTTGTTAAAATTTTTAGCGTTCGAATCCTTCTACTAAAAACTTCAAAATATCTTTTTTGGTAAAGATAGACATATAAAAAGTCTCAAAATCCGCTTGTGGTGCGGGTTTCGGGGCTTTTTTTATTTTTCAGGGGCTGTGAATTTTGTAGCGAATTTTTTACTATTTTATTTCGTAATTTTTCGTAAAATGCCGTCTTTTTACCTTTTTTAGGCTATTTTTTTCGTAAAATCTTCGTAAAATTCTGATTTTTATTTTACGAATAAATTTTTAAAAGTCTAATTTATTAACATAGTCTATGTACATTTCAGGCTCATCTTTTACATAAAAATGCTGAGTGGTTGAAATATCAGAGTGCCCTAAAAGTTGTGATACAACAGGAACCGGCACATGCTCATAATTAATCAATATAGTTGCAAATGAATGTCTTAATGAATGAACGCAGTATTGGTATCTTCCGTTTTTGTCATTTTTAACATTTTTTATATTAGCTTCTTTTAAAACTTTATCAAATGATCTGCGAAGTGTTGAACTATGGGGAACATTTCCATATTCGTTTGCAAATATGTAATTTGAGTCCTTATTTATTATTTTATAATATTCAAGTGCTCGTTCGGCAGTCTCATTTAAAGGTATTGTTCTTGATCTGCCGTTTTTTGTTTTGCCAATAATTAATTGCGTTCTGTTTTCGACGTTATCATACCTGCAAGAACTGTCAATTTTTAAATATGTATGATTTTCAGTTTTTATAACTTTGTCCCAAGTTAACGCTAATAATTCGCCTTCTCTCAATCCTGTTTCTAATAATAATGTTAAAGCAGGTGCCATTCTGTCTTTAACATCTTTATAGTCTTCAGAAAATACACCGGTCGCTTTTATAAATCTTTCAGCTTCTTCCTTCGTAAAAGCGCTTTCTTTATTATCATTCTTAGTGAATTTATTTTTTATATTAAATGTATTGGGATTTATAAGATTCATTTTGTCAGTTACTTTATAAAATAGTCTTAGATATTCATAGGCTTTTTTAACTGTGCTGTCCGCATAGCAAATCCCTTTATAATTTTTACCGCTTTTTAATGATGAAATCATATTTAAAACATCGGGTCTGTCCAATTTATCAACAGCAATAAGACCAACCGTCGGTATTATTTGATTCTTAATAATTTGTTTAATTCGGTTTTTGGAAGATTGCTTCAGACTGATGTCTTTATCTATTTCATCATAAATCCATTTAGTCAGCGCAATTTCAAGTGTCACATTATTTTCTTTTCTGTCAAGATCATTACCATAATGCTTTTTGTTCATTTCTTGATCTATCAAGGCTATGCAATCATCAATAGATTTTCTTGTTGTGTTCACACCTTGATATTTTACATAATAATAATTACTACCCTTCTTAGGAAAAATATAATTTCTGTATTTTGCTGGAATCTTTCTTTTACTCAAATTATGCACCCCTTCTCAGTCCATCGTATTTGTTAATGTTTTGTTTACGCCATTTGTCAACTTCCGGCTTAATTGCATATAATCTTCCGCTTTTATATATAGCCGGAAATCCATAAATTTGTAAGATTTCTTCTGTTGTTCCCTTAGATAATCCTAAGTACTCTTGAAGCTTGTTAACACTCAAGAGGTCGTCTTTGTTGTATAATCCTTCATAAGGATTTGTAAATTGAATTATTTTTTTCAAAAATAAACTCCTTTCATAAAAAATTTGTATAATAAAGACTTAAAGTTTAAAGATGGTAAGTCTGTAAGTCATCTCGGAAATGTTTTCCGACCACTCCTTTCAATGAAATTTTAGGTTAAAATATCCCACAATATAATATAGTGCAAATTTACAAAAAGTGACAAAGAAATTTAAAGAATTTACAATTTTTTCATAAGCGCGGCACACTGTTAGGTGTGCCGCCTTGTTTTAATTAAAGAAAAATAACTTTATCGATTACTCAATCAGTGTATTTTCTGAATATTGAGTCATACACTTTTCTCATAGTCATATCAAAGCATTCACGGCATTCGTCGTACAATCCGAGATTATCTCTGAACATTGCAGCAAAATCGACTTCTATGTCAATAATAAGGCCGTCGCTTGTTGCTTCATCAAAACGATTTACATACCACTTGTCTATTGCGATATAATCGTTCTTTATGAAATAAGCATATGCCTGTTGCTTAACAAAGTCTTTTTCATCAAGTATGCAGATATATGAATCTTCCGACTTCTCTTTCAGATACACACTTTCATCGTAATATGTATCTGTCGTGAATGTGTTTGAGAGTCTTCCTTCTTTTACTTTTTCAAAATATAGTGTTATCATCATTTAAATTCCTTTCTTTTGTAATTTGTACTTTGTTATTTTATGTTTGTTTTAATTTACATAAAATTCCTCCTTTCAAAGTAAAAAAAGAACAGTTATTATAATTAAATAACTATCTCATAACTATCCTAATTTACAATTAACTTTAAATATAAAATAAGAGTATTTCGTAGCTACTAAAATAACTCTAAAAAGCATTTAAAAAATAACTTCTAAAGTAATTATAGCAAATTTTAAAACCATTAAGGCACAATAAGGCATCTATGAACTATGTTCACAAAAAGTTTACAATTAATGCTTTATACAATTAAAGTTACAGTCAATAAGTAAAAAAATAAGTTTTAAATGAGATTAATATTCACAATGCAATTTGTATCTCTAAAGTAATTATAGCAAAAAAATAAAAAAAATGGCTGCACTCACTCTTGGTTATATAAGTAAGATAATGCACACACATCGTAACGGTTGTGACCAAGCATAGAAGAACATATCAGAAGCGCCTGCTTGTCATAAACAATGCCTTTTTTGTCTTTCCTGCAAAAGACCTTTTCCGAGTGTGAAAGAGTGCTTAAATCGCGTTTCTCAGCCTCATATACCCTTTGACAATACTGCGCTCTGTAACCGTGTGTGTTGGCTCTTTCTTTTACATTAGGAAATACTTTATCGTCTTTTGCTTTCTTGCATAGGCTGATACATATCTCTATCTCCTCAGGGCTTCCGTAAAGCTTTGTATGGCGTTTTCTGCCGCCTTTTGTTCCTCTTGTAACTGTTAACCAAGGATGGCCACATTCGTCAAAATAAAGGTCTGAGCCCCTTATCAGCTTGAGTTCGCTGAGCCTCAGTCCAGTACATCTGCAAAAGGTTACCTGCTCAATGTTTTTAGCCTCGCTAAAGTATTTCAAACTCTTTGACATATCCCTTGAACGCTTAACATCCTGCCTCTTTTTAGGCGGGATTTTTGTTTTGAAATATGAATACGGAACTTCGCAAAGTTTGCATAATGCAGAGCGTCTTGCTGATACAGTCCAGGATGAGAACTTCTTATCAACAGACCATTGCAGCCATTCATCACCGTGAAGTTTAATATCATCTATACTTCTCAGTTTAATGCCGTTTTCCTTTGCCCAGTCAACCATATAGTTAAGTTGTCTTATGTATGTTTTCATTGTGTTAAAAGAATAAATGTACCTGCAGGCAGTGTGATCTTTTTTAGCTTCGTGCCTTGACTCCCCAAACCTGCACAGTGATTTTAAAGTCTTTTCAATTTGGTAACGTATGCTTCCGTTTCTGGACACAGAATTCACCCCCATATAAGTTATTTTTGTTAAAGATAAATCACACCGTTTTTACAGCTTGGTGCTGCTGTTTTTGACTGCCCCAACAGTCGGTACTTTGCCTCTCTTTCTCAATAAGAGAATCAACTTGGCAACAAAAATAACCATATAGAGTTCCTGTTCTGTTTTACTTCGCTTTGCTTTTCACCTTCCTTTCACCGATAAATTAAACTGACTTTCTTAATTTCTTTTTTGGGGAAAAAGAAAAAGCCATCCCAACAACTCGAGATGACTTATTTCAAAAAAATAATTATGTAAAATTACCTTCTAATATAATTATAACATATTTTTTTGAATGGTGTTAAATAATGTAATTAAAATGCAATACTATTGATTATAATGAAGATAAAAGTTATACTATTTATTAATATTGATAATTTATGGTATATAATATTATACCAAATTTCTAATATATGAGAATTTTGCTATGAATATATAACATAATCTAAACTGTAAAATTAAATATGATTTTAGAATAGAAAGAACACATCATTTTATGAAGTAAATATGACAATATAAAATTATATAGATATTAAATACTTATCTATACGTTTTAAAAATCTTTTATTATTTATTAAGTATAAAATCTGTATATAAAAACTAACTAGAAAATGAAAAAATCAGGTTTGCTGATATGTTCATTATCAACAGAATAATTTACGGAGAATATAGAATTCGGAACGAGCTGCCAAAACGAAAAAAGAAGATTTTTGTAATAAGGCGTTGGAAAGCAGAAATAAACTTAGATGCTTTGTTGAGCAATATACTTTTTAAATCACATTTTTTCGCAGAGAAGTAACTGCCGTTTAAAAGTTTGAAATGTCAGTAGGGAAGGGAAAGGAGTAGACAGAAATGAAAGATATTGATAAATACAGAGGTTGTCTAATTGGCGGAGCTGCCGGCGATGCATTAGGCTATGAGGTTGAGTTCCTTGATGACGCTGATATTTTCTCAAGATTTGGAGAGAAAGGGATAACTGAATACGCTCTTAAAAATGGTGTAGCAGAGATTTCTGATGATACACAGATGACTTTATTTACGGCAACTGGACTGTTAATCGGAACGACACGGGGTATGACTCGTGGATTAATGGGTACATATCCAAGTTATATCAATTTCAGTTATAAGGATTGGTACAGAACTCAAATGGAGCGTTATCCTTTAGCAGAAGGATGTCATTATTCTTGGCTAGTGAATGTGCCTGAAATGTTCTCTCGCAGAGCACCCGGCAACACTTGTTTATCAGCAATTAAAAGTCAAGCCTACGGAACGATAGAAGAGCCGATTAACCATAGCAAAGGCTGTGGAGGCATAATGCGTGTTGCGCCCTTAGGTCTGTATTTTGAGGGTAAGGGATTTTCTTCAGATGAAATTGATATGATAGGTGCAGAAACTGCTGCTCTTACACACGGCCATTCTCTTGGCTACATTCCGGCAGCAGGCTTAGTTCACATCATTCATCTTATTGCACACAATGAAGATATGACAATACTTGAAGCAGTTGAAGATATGGAACAAGCTGTTTCACGCCTATTTTCAAATGATAAACATCTGCAAGAGTTTTTAAATTTAGTAGATAATGCCATTGAGTTATCAAAGAATGAGGATATTTGTGATAAAGATGCAATCAGAAAACTTGGTCTAGGGTGGGTTGCAGAGGAAACACTTGCAATTGCAATTTATTGTTCGTTGAAATACTCGGATGATTTTGACAAAGCGATTATTGCTTCTGTGAACCATAGCGGAGACAGCGACTCGACTGGCGCCGTTACAGGAAATATTGTTGGGGCTTATCTTGGTTTGAAAGGTATTCCTCAAAAATATTTAAATAACCTTGAATTAAAAGAAGTGATTTGTGAAGTGGCAGATGATCTCTATAATGATTGCAAGATAACAGAATACGGTTCATATCAAGATGAAATATGGGAGCAGAAATATATTTATAATACTTATTCTCCCAAGAAGACTACATAATTGTATGTAACTCGTGAAAGATTGTTTATTTAGGCTTTATCCTAAATATAAAAGATTGCCTGAATTGGTTAAACGAGTCTTGATATTTATGTAATTAAAAAAATCTGTTACATAGTTAAGACTATTGATTAATGCGCTAAATTGACTTGTTCTATTTGGTACAGGATATCGGTATTAAAAAGAGGGTATCGTTGATACCCTCTTTTAGTTTATAATTCATCTGCGCAAATGTTATGCATTCCTCTTTCATAATAGATTTATTAATTCCCTTCATGCAGACTTTAAAAATTAATATTATTAAACATATTTGTTCCGTATTAAAGCCCATTATTCAACAGTTGTATTCGCTTGAATTTTTCGTAATATTATTTTTGTCTTTTCTATTGGATAAGGAACGCAAAACTGTAAATATTGCCCAACATAAACAACAGTGCCTTTAATTACTTTATTGTCTTTACCAAAAGGAGCAAATACTTTATCACCAATTTTGATAGAATTATCATCTGCAAGATACGAATATATTTGTGAATATGAAGGGAATGAAATTCCGCAGTATGTATAGATTTTTAGTTCTTTTATATTATTTTATTCATCAACTTCTTTATCAAAGTCTTTTTTCATCATTAGTTGCATTTTTTGCTCATAGATTTCTTCTTTCTTTTTATTAAATTCAAAACGAAACTCATTTTCGTATTCAAAATCGTTTAAATTTAATCCGTATTTATTTTGAAAAATATATTTTTTTCGCCAACCATATTTTACTTCATTTAGTTTATCTCTATATGACTGATCAGAAAAACTTTTATAAATATCTTCTCTGAAGTTTGTATTATTTTTAGATCTTTTAACATTGTTACAATTTGAGTTTATTACTTTTAAGAGATTTATTGTTTCAATAATAAAGTTTTCAATAGAAGTTAATTCAAACTGTACGTAATCAAGTGAAACCATTCTTAAAACAGAAATTAAATCTTCTTTTATAAATTCAATCGATTCTGTTTCATTGCTATCTAAACATTTAGCTATAATACAATTTGTTAATAAAATAATTTCTTGACCATTCTCACCAGCTTTTTCTATTTCTGATTTATAAAGTATTTTAGCGGTTTCAAATAATTTCTCATTAATAGTAATTGCAATTAACTCCCCTAAGCAGATATCGCCGTTGCTGCTTGCTGTCAAAAAAAATTGCCTAAATTCTTCATTTTCACTTAAATAATGAGCCAATTTTTGTGAGTAGCCTTCAGGAAATTTGTAAAGCTCAATTATAACATCCGTACTTAATTCTTTTTTGCAAAAGTCGTAGTATTCGCTGTATGGTAAAAATTGTTTAAAACACCAAGTCCATATTTCAAACGAAAGAGAAACGTCACTTTTGGCAATTTTACGAAGAACAGCAGGAAAAGTCATTATCCTTTTTTCATCCTCGTCAGGAAGAGAAATTTTTAGTTTAAAATTATCTTTTATTGCTTGTGCATACAAAAATCCTTGCTCATAAGCAAGATAATTTGCGGCAATTATTGTATCAGCTTTCTCAATAATAAATTTTAAAAATCGTATTTCATCATCCAAATAATCATCATTTTCATAGTCAGGTAAACATCTTAACTCAAAAGCTGCTCGGTATATTCTTTTATTACGAAAATTTTCTGGACTTATTTCACTGTGCATAAAATGGACCTTTCTATTCTTATGAATTATAATTTAAAACAAGATTTAGCTTGTAATACCAACGCTTTTCAAATGAATTTCTTATTGCAATTTAATTTGATAATATCACATAAAATTCATCGTATCAATTAATATAACATCATAGTCCTTTATTTTGTACTAAATTTCTCCGTTTATTTTTAATTTGCATAATAAATTCAATCTATTGTTTGTAAGAAGATGCTTTAATTAACATAACTAAATAACATAAAGCCCCTATAGCAAATTATTGCTATAGGGGTTTCTTTTTGGATTATAAAATTTAATTGAATTGTGGATTAGTTCTAAAAACTTAAGGATAAGTTTAGTACGCTGTATTAGAAATGAATTTGCAATATCAATTTAAGAATAATGCGTAATTAATATAAAATGAATATTTATGCTGTAATTTTCTCAGCACAGTCTTAATTAATGTACTATAAATTGTAATTGTTGAACATATATTCAATTAATGATATAATATTATCGGAATTTCAGAATAAAAAAAGACCTGATGAACAGGTCTTTGTCTCACACACTGTGAGGTTGCATAGCAACGAGTTGAATAAATTTTTATTTGAACTCATAGTGTAAATCTCATAAGGTATTGAGATTGTCTTAATAATACCACTGAAATTTAATTTTGTCAAATATTTTTGAGGTGTAAAAATGAAAGAGTATTATGTTGGACTTGATATAGGAACTGATTCAATAGGGTGGGCTGTTACAGACACACAATACAATGTTCTCAAATTTAGAGGAAACTCTATGTGGGGTGTCCGTCTGTTTGACGAAAGCAAAACAGCTCAAGAGCGTAGAATGTTCAGGGCAGCGCGCAGAAGAAATCTTAGGAGAAGAAAACGTCTTGACTTATTAGAGATGCTTTTCGATAAAGAGATCTCAGCAAAGGATGTTTCTTTTTTCAAGAGACTTAAAGAAAGCAGCCTGTATTATGAAGATAAAAGCGTAGGAACTACTTATGCCGTTTTTGCAGATAAGGATTATACCGACAAGGATTACTATAAACAATATCCTACTATATATCATCTTAGAGCAGATCTGATTAAAAATCCGGCAGAGCACGATGTCAGACTGGTGTTTTTGGCCTTGCATCATTTAATAAAAAACAGAGGACATTTTTTATTTGATAATTTGAGCGTTACTGATATTGAGTCATTCGATAAGATTTTTAGTGAATTGACTGCATATTTAAGCGATAATTATGATGTTTCTTTAACTTGTAATGATAGCAATAAGCTTTCTGAAATACTTAAGGACCGTTCTGTCGGTAAGGTAAAGAAAACAGCTCAGATCTTGGAATGCTGCGGAGTTACTAAAAAAGGAAATCCTCAGATAGCAGCCATATTGAGTACGTTAAGCGGCAGCAGTGTTAAACTTGCAGACATTTTCTGCGATGATACATTGAAAGAAGGAGAATGTAAAACTGTATCATTCAGCGGAAAGTATGAGGACTCCGAAGCTGCTTTAGAAAGCACGCTTGGTGAAAGATTTGAATTAATAGAAAAGTTGAAGGCTATATATGATTGGGCTATCCTGGAAGAAATTCGTCAGGGTGAAAAGTACATTTCTTTTGCAAAAGTAAAATCTTATAATGAGCATCATAATGATCTTGTTATGTTAAAAGATTATGTTAAAACTTATTGCCCTGATAAGTACAGCAGAATTTTTAGAAAAAGTGAGCCAAAACTTGCAAACTATACAGCCTACTGCGGAAAAATTAAGAAAAACGGCCATAACGGCGTGCTTGAACAGAAATGCACACAAGAGGAATTTTGCGCATTTTTGAAAAAAGAATTGCCCAAAAATGATGATGAAAGATTTACTAATATGTTTGAGAAAATTGAAACATCTTCATTTATGCCAAAACAGGTGACTAAGGATAACGGCGTTATTCCAATGCAGATTAACAGGGCAGAAGTCGTTGCTATACTTGATAACGCAAAAGATTACCTTCCATTCTTAAGCGAGTGTGATGAAAACGGTATTTCTGTACGCCAAAAAATACTTGATATTTTTGTTTTTAGAATTCCGTATTATGTTGGACCGCTTAATAAACACAGCGATAAGTCCTGGCTCGTAAGAAAAGCGGGCGCTATTACACCTTGGAATTTTAAAGAGATTGTCGATGTAGATAAATCTGCCGAGGAATTTATTAACCGACTTACCAGTAAATGTACATATCTTCCCGATAAAGATGTTATTCCAAAAAGTTCTTTGCTCTACAGCAAGTTTATGGTTTTGAATGAACTGAATAACCTTAGAATAAACGGCAGTAAAATAGATGTTGATGTAAAACAGGCAATCTACAATGATCTGTTTATGACTAAAAAGCGAGTTACTCAAAAAGCGTTAAAAAACTATTTTAAGTCAAAAGGTAATGATGATGTTGAGATAACAGGTATTGACGGTGACTTTAAATCAAACCTTAAACCATTCATAGACCTAGCGCAGTACAATATTTCGGACGAGGAAAAAGAAGATATTATTAACTCAATTACAATTTTCGGAGATGATAAACGGCTCCTAAAAAAGCGCCTCACAGAAAGATATTCAGACAAACTTAGTGAAAATGACATCTTAAGAATAAGCAAGTTAAAGTACAGCGGTTGGAGTTCTTTGTCCAAAGAGTTTTTAACAGACATTTACGGCACAAATCTTGAAACCGGAGAGCATTTCAATATCATTGACGCATTATGGGAAACAAATGATAACTTAATGGCTTTGCTCGGATCTGCGTATAATTTTGCTGAAGCTGTGGAAAATGCACGCGTGTCGGATTCAAATATACCAATGAAGACTATGGTTGAAAATCTGTATGTTTCGCCAAAGGTTAAGCGACCCATTTATCAGTCTCTAAAAATTGTAAAAGAAATTGTTAAAATTATGGGCTGTGCTCCAAAGAAATTCTTTGTTGAGGTAGCGAGAGGGCCTGAGGAGAAAAAGCGTACTGTATCAAGGAAGGCAAAACTCGTTGAGCTTTATAAGAATTGTAAAAAAGAATCTGAAGAGTTATATAATCAGCTTGTTGAAACCCCGGAAAATGAATTTAAAAGGGACAAGCTTTACCTTTATTACACCCAGTTCGGCAAGTGTATGTATACTGGCGAACCCATCTCTTTAGACAGCTTATATGACAACAATATTTATGATATTGATCATATTTTCCCTCGTTCAAAAGTTAAAGATGACAGCTTGGACAACAGAGTTCTTGTTAAAAAAGTTGTAAATGCTGGCAAAGACAATGTTTATCCATTAAGTGCGGAAATACACAAAAAGATGTATTCGCACTGGAAATTTCTGTTAGATAAAGAGCTTATCAGTAAAAAGAAATTCGAACGTCTTACGCGAAATTATCCTCTGTCTGATGAAGAACTTGCTGATTTTATCTCAAGACAGCTCGTTGAAACAAGACAGTCCACAAAGGCTGTTGCAAGTATTTTAAAGAGTCTATATAAAGAATTTGGTACTGAGGTCGTTTACTCAAAGGCCGGCCTTGTATCAGATTTTAGACAAGATTATGATATGCTTAAGTGCAGAGAAGTTAATGACTTGCATCACGCAAAGGACGCATACCTCAATATAGTTGTCGGAAATGTGTATAACGAAAGGTTTACACATAATAAAGCGAATTTTATAAAAGGCTTGCAAAATAAAACTTACAGTTTGAATGCGATGTTTAATTATAATGTAAAGAATGCTTGGATTGCGGACAATAATATTTCAATATCAACCGTTAAAAAGTATATGAATAAAAACAATATACTTTATACAAGGTATTCTTATATTCAAAAGGGCGGTTTGTTCGATCAAATGCCTGTTAAAAAGGGCAAAGGTCAGGTCCCGCTAAAATTAAATTCACCAAAAGAAGATATTTCAAAATACGGAGCTTATAATCGCCCGTCTTCTGCATTCTTTGCTTTTGTTGAATATCCAGGAAAAAAAGGAAAAAGCATTCGAGCACTTGTTCCTGTTGACTCATACCGCTTAACTGAATATAACATTAACCCGAATAAATTTATGAATGAACTGCTTGAAACGAATGAGGCGAAAGTTTTAATTAAGTGTGTTAAATATAATTCCTGTCTGTCATTTAATGGTTGCAGAATGCATATAAGCAGTAAATCAGGCGGCGGAAAACAAATTATATATAAGCCTGCAGTTCAGCTTGTTGTTGGTTATAAATGGGAAAAATATATAAGAAATGCTGCAAAATTAATGAAGAAAGGCGAAAACGAAGAAATCACTGAATTTGACAGTGTTTCAGCAGAAGAAAATATAGAATTGTTTGATATTCTTATAAGTAAAATGACAAATACCGTTATGAAATTCAACTTAGGATCAATGGGTGCCAAAATAGCAAAGAAAAAAGAAGTTTTCTCTTCACTTTCTATTTGGCAGCAGTGCTTTGTTCTATTACAGATTTTAAATATTATTCACGCCAATGTATTAACAGGTGATTTAAAATTAATTAAAGAGTCTGGTCAAGCAGGAACTTCTACTACCAATAATAAATTATCTGAAATAAAGAACGTGGATAATATCAAGCTAATTAATCAATCAGTAACGGGCTTGTTTGAAACTGAAGTTAATTTAATTTAAGGAGAATATTTTGAGCTGGAGAACTGTTTTGATTTCAAAAATATCAAAACTTGATTACAGCCTTGGCTATCTTATTGTTCGCGATGTAAATTCAACTGTGAAAATACATATTGATGAAATTTCAGTTTTGATTTTGGAAAATACTGCAATCAGCTTAACTTCAGCCTTGCTTAATGAACTTGTTAATAAAAAGGTAAAGGTTATTTTCTGCGACGAAAAAAGAAATCCAAAATCAGAAATAATACCTTATTATGGTTCTCACGATTCAAGCTTAAAAATCAAGAAGCAGATTGAATGGGATGCAAGGCTGAAACAGGAATTGTGGACTCTTATAGTTGAGCAAAAGATAAGCAATCAGGCAAAAGTGCTTAGCTTTCAAAGTTTGCCGCAGTGTGAACAGCTGTATTCATATATTAATGAGATGAAGTTTTATGACTCTACAAACCGAGAAGGGCACGCCGCAAAAGTATATTTTAATGCTCTTTTCGGAAAAGATTTTACGCGCGATAAAGATTGCCCGATAAATGCTGCATTAAATTATGGTTACAGCATAATTCTGTCCTGCTTTAACAGAGAAATAGTTTGCAGCGGATATTTAACACAGCTTGGACTGTTTCATGAAAATATGTTTAATCATTATAATTTGAGCTGCGATTTAATGGAGCCTTTTCGCCCGCTTGTTGATATAACGGTAAAAAAAATTACTCCTCAGGAATTCTCTAAAAATGAGAAAATTGAGATTTTAAAAATTTTAAGCAGTGATGTTATTATAGAGAAACAGAAACAAAATTTAATCAATGCCATAAGACTTTACTGCAAATCGGTATTTCGGGCATTGGAAGATAATGATTTAAAAAAGATAGCATTTCCTGAATATGAGTTATAGATATATGAGAGTAATTGCATTTTTTGATTTGCCGGTGGACACTTCTGCTCACAGGCGTGAATATTCACGATTTAGAAAATATTTAATTAAGAACGGCTTTGTTATGATGCAGCAATCAGTATATGTTAAACTTGCTATCAATCAAAATGCGGCAAAATCTATATGTGATGCAGTCAGAAAAAATAAACCGTCAGCAGGAATAGTTCAATTATTAACAATTACTGAAAAACAGTTTCAAAAGATGGAATTTTTATGCGGAGAATTTACTGAAGATGTTGTTATGTCTGATGAAAGGCTGATAGTATTATGATGATTTCTTTTAAGCATTTATCAAGACCAATGAGTTTTAACAATACCAATGTTAATGTTCTTGTTTTGGAAAATAAAAAAGTATTTAGAGATGCTTTCTTATTTTTGAGTTCTAATGATGAAAATAGTGCTTTCGTCTTTTCAGAAAATTTTGAACCACTTGATTTCAATAGGGATATTTGTTTTATAAAAAATTCTCTGTTGCTAGATTTTAAAGAGAAACGTTTGCAAACTAAAATCAATTCTGATATGTCTAAAATACTTAACGAGGTATATTTCGACGAATTTGAAAAACTGCAATATGATTTTTCGCAGATTATTTTCAAGTTCTCTGAAAACTTTGACTTTGAATTTTTTTCATCTGCAGAAATAACACCGCAGTCAATAGTCAAGTTCTTATCTTTTGAGCCAAAATGCGATATTACTGAATCATCACTTGATAATCTACTATTTTATTTAGAACTGTTCAAGAAATATCTTAATATAAAGTGCTTTGTCACGTATAATTTGTTTGTTTATTACGAATTTGATGAATTAAAAGAATTATTTAAATCTCTTAAACTAAAGAACATTCTTCTCCTTGATATAGAAAATAAAGTTCCTGATTATAGTATGGATGATATTATCATTTCAGTGGTTGATAATAGTTTGTGCTCTATTGTTGACAATTAATTACTAATATTTTACTATATAAATACCTTATGAATTTCCCTGTGCTGTATAGTGGGCGCAGTTTATTTGAGGTTTGAGAGTAGTGTAAATTCATAAGGTAGTAAAACCGGTTAAACATACCAAACAGCCATTTTATAGTTTGAGAGTAGTGTAAATTCATAAGGTAGTAAAACCTACTCTTTTGTATAAAACGTTCCTCAATAGTTTGAGAGTAGTGTAAATTCATAAGGTAGTAAAACCAAAAAGCCATGTTATACCTGTTCCCATGTTGTTTGAGAGTAGTGTAAATTCATAAGGTAGTAAAACTGGTGGCGGTATAATGCTTGCTGGAGTTAAGTTTGAGAGTAGTGTAAATTCATAAGGTAGTAAAACTTTACCGGTCTTAGAAGTTCCGGCAGAAGTGTTTGAGAGTAGTGTAAATTCATAAGGTAGTAAAACGATAGTTCCATTGTGCTGAGACACATCAATGTTTGAGAGTAGTGTAAATTCATAAGGTAGTAAAACTCAATACAGACTTTTACACCGTTTCTTTCTAGTTTGAGAGTAGTGTAAATTCATAAGGTAGTAAAACATAATCCAAATCTTTCAGTTGGTGAAAAATGTTTGAGAGTAGTGTAAATTCATAAGGTAGTAAAACCAACACTTCTATAAACTTGTTTAAAAGTATGTTTGAGAGTAGTGTAAATTCATAAGGTAGTAAAACATAAGCTGTATTCCAGCTTCTATGAGTAGCGTTTGAGAGTAGTGTAAATTCATAAGGTAGTAAAACGATAACATTTTTGCCGTCAAGCAACTGCCCGTTTGAGAGTAGTGTAAATTCATAAGGTAGTAAAACTTTCTTGAGCTTTAACACGCCGCAAGTAACGTTTGAGAGTAGTGTAAATTCATAAGGTAGTAAAACCGCCCGAAAGCAAACAGTGGAAAAACGGCTCGTTTGAGAGTAGTGTAAATTCATGAGGTAGTAAAACTCTGTTGATATATTTGAACGGGCAATAGGTGGTTTGAGAGTAGTGTAAATTCATAAGGTGTTAAAAGGTACAAGCGGTTCACAACACTACTTGTTAATGATTTCGTTTCAAAATATAAATTATCGAAATAGATCATATGATGAATGCGCCAAATTGACTTGTTATATTTGTACAGGATATCGGTATTAAAAAGAGGGTATCGTTTTGATACCCTCTTTTAGTTACAAATCTTCTGTTTTGAATGTTGTGTAGCCCTCGTAATAATAGCTGTGGTCTATACCTTTCATATAGACTTCTCGACTGTTTATGTCGCTTGTTAAAGCATTTTTGAGCAGGTATTTGATTTCTATATCTTTAATAGGGCTGCGCTCCATAGCGAGCAGATAGTCCTCTTTATCCACCTTGCTCCAGTCTACAACCTTGCCGATTTCCTTTTTTAATATACAATCTAGCCATATCCTTGTGCTGCGCCCGTTTCCTTCTCTAAACGGGTGGGCAACATTCATTTCTACATACTTTTCAATTATCTCATCAAAGTTTGACTGCGGCATTTTGTCTATATTATCAAGAGCTGCCTGCAGGTACATAACAGGAGCAAATCGGAAATTCCCCTTGGCGATATTGACAGTTCTTATCTTACCGGCGAAATCGTATATCTCGTCAAAAAGGTATTTGTGTATTGCCTGCAAAGAGGAAAATTTGCCTGCTTCGAGCTTATCAAGAATACCTTTTTCAAAAAGTTCCACAGCTTTTTTCTTGCTGATTTGCTCCTCCATTCGGGCAAGGTCGGCGGAATCGGTTATTCCAAGCTTATTTTCAAGCACAATATTAACCTCCTTTTCGTCTTAGTTATGGTAATATTTTATCACAAAACACCCAGAAAAACAATTAATATACTAATTCTTTTACTCATTAAAACAAGTTAAGAACTTAAAACATAAGTTATAAATATAGATGTTTATTTGAAATTCACTCTGTTACTCAAGCCAAAACTTAATCAAAAAAGGACGAAAAACATTGATCTAAGTACCTATTTTGAATAAGATATCTATGTGAACAGTTTCAGGCTGATGTCATTTATAAATTTAAAGCGAAATTGATAATAAAACTATTTTAATTTTTATGTTATTGATTAAATTCTTTCTTTTTGTTAATATATGATCAATACATTAGTGTTTATATAAATTAATTTTACAAAATAGGAAATTATAATTAGATAATACTTTGACGGAAAGTATTAACAAAGCTGGAGGGAATGCAAATATGGCAACTTATAAACAAATTCAGGAGTATGTAAAATATAATTATGGATTTGTTCCTAAAACTTGCTGGATTGCTCATATGAAAGAAGTTTGTGATATTTATGTTAAAAATGCTCCAAACAGGATTTCTCCTGACAAACGCAAAAAGCCGTGCCCAATTGATAAGCAAAAATATATTAAAAAAGCGTTTGAACATTTTAATATGATTTAAAATGTTAGTAGATTTGATTATGTTGCTTATATAATTTTGGTACTTATATTTGAAAATTGATAATGACATAAAAACGGTGGTAAGGATTTTCCCTGCCACCGCTTTTTATTCTATATTAATATTTTTATATTTCAAAAGATACATTGTAAATAAGAAATTATGTTAATTCTACTAATACGTTTAATTTCTAACAAAAATTTATTGCTTTTTGATTAAAAAAATACGCAATATTATCTATAAAATAACATTAGCTTTTGCTACTCAACTTCATCAATTTTATGTAGGTTAAGTTTTACTATATTTATATTAATACTCAGTTATTATTAGAATTAATCTGTTGAGGCATATAACCGCCAATCTCCATTGCCAATTTATATATCGGCATTGTCTGTACAAAAACTCTTCCGGGACCCAATACCGTTGTATTGAAAAGGCCTTCACCGCCGAAAAGAATATTCTTAGCTTCTGTGATTTTGCTTACCGACATATGACAGGTCCCATCCATCATAGCAAGATGACCTGTGCTAAGAAAGAGTTGTTCTCCTGCTGCGAGATTATATTCCATTATAGAGCCGTCTAACTCTACAAATAAAAGCCCTTTACCTTCAAACTTTTTAAATACAAAACCTTCACCGCCAAATAGACCTATCTTAATTCCGGGATTGAGATAAACAGACATATTTACGCCTAATGTGGACGCCAGAAAAGAACTCTTTTGACAGATGACAGATTGCCCGGGCTTTATTTCTATTGCTTTGATATTACCGGGTAAACGAGAAGCAAAGGCTATCATTCCGGGGCCGCCGCGAGCTGTGTAAATATTTTGAAACATGGATTCTCTAGAAATAAATCTTCCAAACATTTTTCCTATTCCGCCGTTTGATGTTGTCTCTAATATCATATTTGGTGACATCCAACTCATGGCTCCGCTTTGACACAAAATCTTTTCATCTTGTTCAAGGTCGCAAATAACAACGGGGAAGGGTGTTCCTTTTATTGAATACTTCATTACTCTACCTCCTGCTTCCAAATAATAATTCTAATATCCCTAATATATTCTATCATATAAAGACAATATAGTAAATCATAAAACAGTCGGTAGTTTATAAAATGCTGCTGCGGGTCAGATGCGTAAATCATACGGGACCCAATATTCAAAAAAATACCTGTTTACACCTCTTTATTTAGGTGTAAAACAGCCTTTTTTTGGCATAAAAATCTTTACAGGCTTTGATTGCTTTTTGCACTCATCGATTACAAATTTGGTGCCTCTTGATTTACCGTCCCAAAATGCCAAAACAAGGTCTGCATAATCAATTATCAACAAATTTCTCTTGATTGGGGCGGCGCGACCGTATTTTTCGTATATTGGCAGAAATTCAGTCAGTTTAATATCATTAGAAACCGCATATTCTCTCGCACAAGTATCTATACCTTTCGCGCCGCCAGAAACGATTTCTGTAATGTTTGAGAGCAATGACTGATTGTGACCACCTTCTAAAAAAATATGTTATAATTAATATATAGGTTAATTTAGATATCTATAAATATTTTAAGAACTTTGGTTCTAACATAATTGATAATAAAATATGATATAATTACTATATAGGTTATTTTATTTATCAATGAAGTTTTTAATTACTTTATAGATAAGATTATTAAGGACAGTTTAGTTATTTTAATTAAACTGTCTTTTTTTATTTTAACCCAATATTATTTTTAACAGAAAGAGGTTTACATTATGACTAAAAGAACTGTAGAAATGGATGACAAATTTGCTGTAGTGACTGTTTTCAGGGAAGACTTTTTAAACCGTGAATACGAATTTAACTCACCGGCGTGTATTGTTTACAATGACAAGTATTTTAAGGTTAGACAAAAGGTGTTCAGCTTTTTATATAGGAACAACTTTTTCAACCCAAAACTTAGCTATGTGTACTTAGTAGACGAAGACGACTTTATGTGCACAAAGGTTGTTGTAAATATGTCTCAGATGTTCAGAGAAAAAGGTATACTTTATGCACTGCTTGAAAGAACGTTTAAAGATAACGACTGTCAAGTGTTTAACGATATTTTTGGACAATATGCACCTTATTCAACACTTAGTTAAGTAAATTAAAACGAAAAGCAATGAAGGATTAATTCATTGCTTTTTCTTGGTATAAACCAATAAACCACCTGCTATGCAGGTGGAGCCAAAAATCTTTAGATAAAAGCAAAAAAAGAAAGCCTCCGTGATATAATGAATGTGGTTTGCCGACCGCACAAAAATATCAAGGAGGTGTCCGCAGTGGACAAAAACAGTTTATCACATACAACATGGGAAAGCAAATATCATTTGGTATTTGCACCAAAATACAGAAGACAAGTGATATACGGAAAAATCAGGGATGATGTAGGAAAAATATTACGAGAACTATGCGATAGAAAGGGAATAGAAATAATAGAAGCGGAATGTTGCAAAGATCATGTGCATATGTTAGTGAGAATACCACCAAAATACAGTGTGGCAGAAATAATGGGATATCTCAAAGGGAAAAGTAGTTTGATGA
>CDZQ01026298.1_pt1 | contig 96691 bp, 85 predicted proteins | sample 554831 | NCBI WGS metagenome assembly CDZQ01 (sample SAMEA3182112, study PRJEB8094) | gut metagenome | biome: human; feature: gut; material: Stool; isolation source: human stools | place: Canada | collected 2013-05-06 | reverse complement strand
ATATTATTATATATAGCACATTTTACGCTTTATATTGAAAAACGCTCAGATTTTTGTTAAAATTGAAACATATAAAATCAATTTATCCGCCCTTGGGCGGGAAAGGATATGCAAAATGCTCAAAAAGAGAGGCGCCGGCGTGCTTATGCACATCAGCTCTTTGCCCGGCAGATACGGAATAGGCGTTTTTGACGAAAACGCAAGGCATTTTATTGACAGGCTTCACGATATGGGTTTCACTTACTGGCAGGTACTGCCGTTCAACCCTATTGACGGTTCCAACAGCCCTTACTGCTCACCAAGCGCGTTTGCGGGAAACTATCTCTTCATTAACCCGCAGGGGCTTTGCGATATGGGTCTTGTAAACCAGAGTGATGTTGAGGAAAACGTATACCAAGGCACGCCTTACACTGCCGACTATGAATTTGCCGCAGAAAAGAGATACCATCTGCTGAAAAAAGCATTTTTAAACACCGACGGTGAAACGGCACATCGCATAAAGGAATTTGAACTTGAAAACCCTTGGCTTACCGATTATGCCGTTTATATGGCTGCAAAAGAGCAAAACGGCGGCAAACCGTGGTGGCTGTGGGATAAAAAGCAGGCTGTTTATTCCGAGTGCATTAAGGATATATATTCATTTGAGGAGACCGCCGCTTTCTGGAAGTTCGTGCAGTATATCTTCTACAAACAGTGGTTCGAAATAAAGAAATACGCAAATGAAAAAGGTGTTGCCGTTATAGGCGATATGCCTATTTACGTTGCCATGGACAGCGTTGACGTATGGGCTGACCTGCCGCTTTTCAAAATAGATAAAAAAACGCTCAAAGCAAAGAAAGTAGCCGGAGTACCGCCCGATTATTTCAGTGAGGACGGCCAGCTGTGGGGCAATCCCATTTATGACTGGGCAACTATGAAAAAAGACGGCTATTCCTGGTGGATTTCAAGAATAGGCTCTGCGCTCAAAACTTTTGACGTGGTGCGAATAGACCATTTCCGCGCGTTTGCAAGCTATTATGAAGTTGACGCAGACGCAGAAAACGCAAAAAAAGGCGAATGGAAAAAAGGGCCGGGCATGGATCTTTTTTCAAAAGTATTTGAAAAATTCCCTGCCGCTCCGATTATTGCGGAAGACCTGGGCACTTTCGGCGAAGACGTTATAAAACTGCTTAAAGACACGGGATTTCCGGGCATGAAAGTAGTTCAGTTCGGCTTTGACGCGCACGCTGATTCTGCGCACCTGCCTCACAATGCAGTTCAAAACAGCATAAATTATGTTGGAACGCATGACAACAACACCCTGCTTGGCTGGCTTTGGGAAGCAAGCGAAGAAGAACGCCGCTTTGCGCTTGATTACTGCGGTTTTGCGGGTGATAACTGGGGCGAGGGCGGATACAAAAGCCCCTCCTGCCGTAAGATAATAGAAACGGTTTGGAAAAGCAGTTCAAACGTTGCCATGATATCTTTTCAGGATATGTGCGGCTTCGGCAGTGACGCCAGAATGAACATTCCCGGAGTAGCGGACAAAAACTGGCGTTTTCGCACAACCAAAGAAACTATTGACAGCGCTGACGGAGATTATTATTACAGAATAAACTCCCTTTACAGAAGAATGTACCCCGTTTTTGAATAAAATTCAAAGCGCACATCAGAATATTCAAAATATAATTGTCAACAAAAAAACTCCTGCATAGAATGATATGAAGTTAGCTTCAAATATTCTGCAAAGGAGTTTTTTTATGGCAAACACCATTATTGACGCCGGTGAAAACCGCATAAATGAGGCTGTGTGCGTAGACACAAAGCGCATTTATGACAGCTGTGTTTCAAAAGATTGCCTCGAGGATCTTAGAGTTACGTTTTTTTCAAGAAGCCAGAGGCTGATTGACGAGGCGGTAAGCGTAAAATGCCGCGAATGCACAGTAGTTTCCGTTTCAATTGATGTGGACGAAGTGCCGTTCAACAGAGGTTACTACGCTGTAGACATCAAATTCTATTTCCGCCTTGAATTTGATACTTACTCAGCGCCGTGCACTACGCCTGAAGTGGCAGTGGGCTATGCGCAGTTCACCAAAAAATGTATACTTTACGGCTCAGACGGCAATGTAAAGGTATTCAAATCAAATCCGCAGTCTGATAATTCCGACTGCCCCGAGGCGCCTCACTACACAAATCCCACCGCAAAGGTGCAGACGGTTGATCCCGTTATACTTGCCTGCGATGTTATCGATCTGTGCGATTGCTGCATTCCGCTGTGCACATCATTCCCGCAGTGTATCCTTAAAAATTCGCAGGATACCGTGCCGAGTGCCGGAGCTTCAAAAGCCGTGCTTGTAACGCTTGGCCTTTTCAGCATAGTTCAGATGGAAAGGGATGTTCAGATCCTTATTCCCGCATACGATTACTGCATCCCTAAAAGAGAGTGCGAGTGCAACACTCAGAATCCGTGCGACACATTCCAGAACATCGACTTCCCCGTTGACGAATTTTTCCCGCCCGAAAAATCAGACGGCGGCGGATGCTGCTGCGATAAGGACGACAAGGATTCCGACGATAGAAAGTAAAAATGCTGTGCTGCGGCAAAACAAAAGCCTGCCGAAAGGCAGGCTCATTTTTTATATATTAATACTCAAATTTTGTGTCAACAGTGCTCAAAATCACACTTTATCAAGCTTTGCGAAGTTTGACATCAGCTTTTTGGTGCCCGCTTTATCGAACGCTATTTCAAGCAAAACATCGTTGCCCATAGGTTTGGCGGAAAGTATGATGCCCGTGCCGAAAGCCTTGTGGCGAACTGTATCACCAACATCAAAGCGTGCTGAATTTCCTGATTTTTCATAACCGACCTGACCGAATTTGTGAGATGTGACAGCGCTTCTTGCCTGCGGATTTTCCGCAAACGCACTTCTTGTGAACGCGCCGCGCGGGGTAAACGCACGCACGGTAATATCGTTTACAACATTCATAGGTATCTCACGCAAAAATCTTGACGGTGAATTTCTGCTGGTTGTGCCGTAAAGCATACGGCGGCGTGCGTTGAGAAGATAGAGTTTTTCCTTTGCACGTGTTATTCCCACATAAGCAAGGCGGCGCTCCTCCTCAAGGTCTTCCTCGCTGAAAAGCGACTGGTTTCCGGGGAATATTCCGTCCTCCATACCGGGGATGAAAACTATTGGAAATTCAAGGCCCTTTGCGGCGTGGAGGGTCATAAGCACAACGGCATCATCATCGCTGTTGTATGTATCTATATCCGAAACAAGAGCAACATCCTCAAGAAAATCGGAAAGTTCAAAATCCTCATTTTCCTGCTGGTAGCGGATAAACATTGTTGAAAGTTCGTTTATATTATCTTTTCTGTCCTGCGCGGTATCGGGATCTTCATCAAGATACTCGTTATACTCTGTTTTTTCAAGTATCTCCTGAAGCAGGTCGGAAAGGGACATACCATCCTCAAGGCACTGCTGAAAATGCTTTATAAGATCGGCAAACTCACCAAGTCTGCGTGCCGCGCGCTGTGTTTTCTGAAATTCATCAGCACGTTCACATACCTCGAATGCCGAAATGCCCAAGCCGGTTGATATCTCCATGACATTAGCGAACATGGTATCGCCTATTCCTCGCTTAGGAACATTGATAATACGCTGTACCCTGACATTATCGGCAGGATTGTTTATCACTGCGAAATAGCTAACGATATCCTTAATTTCCTTGCGGTCAAAGAATCTGTGGCCGCCTATTACAACATGAGGAATACCGCTTTTTGCAAGTGTAATTTCTATATTTCTGGACTGCGCGTTCATTCTGTAAAGTATGGCGTGATCGCGCATTTTTCTGCCGTTTTTCACGTTTTTGAGTATCTCATCCGCAATGAAAGACGCCTCGTCCGCCTCATCATCAAGAGTGTTGAAAATTATCTTTTCACCCGCTCCCGAAGAAGTCCACAGATTTTTGCCCTTGCGGTTTTTATTATTCGCTATAACGGAATTTGCCGCGTCAAGAATATTCTGGGTGGAGCGGTAATTCTGTTCAAGGCGGATAACCTTTGCGTTTTTATACTGATGCTCAAAAGAAAGTATGTTTTCAATCGTAGCACCGCGGAAACGATAAATACTTTGGTCATCATCACCTACTACGCAGATATTGTTATAACCTCCCGCAAGCAGTGAAACGAGCACATACTGAGCGTGTGAAGTATCCTGATACTCATCCACCATAACATATTTAAACTGCTTCTGATAAAGTTCACGTACATCGTCATTTTCATCAAGAAGTTTAACGGTATTGAATATCATATCGTCAAAATCCATAGCATCCGCTTTGAGCAATTCTTTCTGATAAAGCTCATAGCATTCGGCAATTCTGGCTTTTCTGAAATCATTTTGAGAATATTTTTTATATTCCTCAGGGCCGATAAGACTGTCTTTAGCCGTGCTCATTTCCGAAAGGATAGACCTATGATGTAAAATCTGATCCGTTATTCCGAGCGATTTCTGCACGTGCTTCATTACACGTTTCTGATCGTCCGTATCATAGATTGTAAAGTGAGAAGTATAGCCGATTCTGTCCGCAAACCTTCTTAAAATTCTTCCGCAGCAAGAATGGAATGTATGCGCCCAAATATCGCGTGCTTCATCGCCGACTGTATTAATAAGTCTTTCCCTGATTTCGCCCGCCGCTTTATTTGTGAACGTGATAGCAAGCACCTGCCAGGGAAGCGCAAATCCGCTTTCAATAATATGCTGAACACGGTTTACAAGCACGGTGGTTTTACCTGAACCCGCGCCCGCAAGTATTAGGAGCGGGCCCTCTGTGCAGTCAACTGCCTGCTGCTGCATTTCATTTAATGCCATATGTACACCTCTTAAAAAATAAATAACCCGACCCGAAAAAGCGGGTCAGTGCCTTATTTAGCTATTATATAAAAACCGCCGCCGTAAAAAAACAGCGGTCAAAAAAGGGGCGCCGTGGGCACCCCCGTTTTATTTTATTTTGAATTAACCGAGAAGAGTAAGCAGAACACCTGCCGCAACGGCTGAACCGATAACGCCTGATACGTTGGGGCCCATTGCATGCATAAGCAGGAAGTTTGCAGGATTTTCTTTCTGGCCCTCTTTCTGGCTTACACGCGCTGCCATAGGAACGGCTGAAACGCCTGCAGAACCGATAAGCGGATTTACCTTGCCCTTTGTAAGAACATACATGAGCTTGCCGAAGAGAACGCCGCCTGCTGTGCCTACTGCGAACGCAATAAGACCAAGAACGATAACACCAAGCGATTTTGCATTCAGGAAGCTCTGCGCGCTTGTTGTGGCGCCTACTGAAAGGCCGAGCATGATAGTAATGATGTTCATAAGCTCATTCTGAGCAGCTTTTGCAATTCTTTCCGTTCTGCCGCTTTCTTTAAGCAAGTTGCCGAACATGAGCATACCAACAAGAGAAGCCGCGTCAGGAAGAAGAAGTGAAACGATAACAGTAACCATTATCGGGAAAAGAATCTTTTCTGTTTTTGAAACAGGACGCAGGGTATCCATAACAACACTGCGTTCTTTCTTTGTTGTAAGCGCACGCATAATAGGCGGCTGAATAACAGGCACCAGCGCCATATACGAATACGCCGCAACCGCAATAGTACCCAGCATATGAGGCGCGAGCTGAGAGGTTACGAAAATAGCCGTAGGGCCGTCCGCACCGCCGATGATAGCAATTGAACCTGCCTCTGCGGGAGTGAATTTAAGAAGAACAGCACCTACATAGGTGAAGAATATACCAAGCTGTGCCGCGGCGCCCAGGATAAAGCTTGATGGGTTTGCAATAAGAGGAGAGAAATCCGTCATAGCGCCGATTCCGAGGAATATAAGCGGAGGATAAATTCCCGCTTTTACGCCGAAATACAGGAAATCCAGCAGACCCGGCGTGCACACCTGACCCGCATCATTTACCATTCTGCCCGCAAGCAGATCTATAAAGCCCTGCAGATCATTATACTGCACGGCAAGGTTTGCCCCCGGAATATTCGCAAGAAGCATACCGAAAGCAATGGGAATCATAAGCAAAGGCTCAAATCCCTTTTTAATTCCGAGCCAAAGGAAGAAAAAGGAAACGCCTATCATAATAAGATTGAGGTAACCGCCGTCCGTAAAGAAATAAGCATAACCGCTGTTCTTTACGATATCAACAAGCGCGCCCCAAACGCCCTGTAAAATATCCATTCAAAATATCCTCCGTAAAAATCCGCGTTAAAAAACGGGCTTTGCCGCAAACCCGTTTTTAATTACAATTTGTCAGAAAGGTCTTGTGTTATCTGCTATAGCTGCGGCAGCCCACGGGTTTCTGCCCGCAACGTTCTTGACCCTAATTGAGCGGATAGTTACCTGCTTTCCGCCTTCTGATGCATATATAGCTGCAGATATTGCGGCAACGATCTCGCCGCTGATACCGCTCTGCACTGCAGGAGCCGGTGCCGGAGCAGGAGCGCTTACTGCAGGAGCGGCTGCCTTTGCGGGAGCCGGCTGCGCCGCCTTTTTTGAAGATTTTTTGCCGCCCTCTGCGGCTTTGCCGAAGCCTTTAAAGATTGCAATAAGAATCGCAAGCACCAGCATTACAATAACAATGCCTGCTATTACAACTGTTGAGGTCTGCACCCAATCTACACCTCCGAGATATTCTTTATAAGTTTGCGCCGCAACGGGAGACGCGCTGACATCAAAAATAAGGTTTTGCATTTACTTTTCCCCGATTTCATCCAAATTAGTAGTATTATAAAACAGATGACGGCGATTTTCAACCTTAAATTATCAATTTGTTAAATATTTAATAATAATCCCGTAATTTGAATGTTAAAATTATAACAAAATTAAAATTGCGCGCGGCTATTGATTTATTATAAAAAAAGTTTATAATATTATTAGCGAAAAAAATCAATTTAAACATTCGCCTGTTTACGGAGGTGCGCAGCATGAAAAAGGAAACGCTTATTATAGCAATTTTGGTGGCTCTTATCATCTTGTGGATAACCGAGACCATAGGTATGAAAAAAACTTCGCGCCTGCTCAGCGGCGCAATCGATATCGGCTTTTCGCTGCTCAGATAGTTTTTGATACCTGCCGCGCTTCTGCGCGGTTTTTTGTTTTTATAAAAAATGACGCCGGCTGAAAACCAGCCGGCGTTTTTGTTTGATTTATTCTACTATATATTGCTGCATATCTTCACTTTCAAAATACTGAATCGTTCTTTCATCCTGAACGCTTATAATTATATTATATTCTACAAACGGATATACAGGATATTTATCAGGATCCCGAAGCATGAGTGAGCTTGCGTTTCCGGCATAATCACGCCTCTCAAACGGAGTCATGTTTCTGATATAGTCTTTCTGTTCCTGCGGCAATTCATCGGCAAGGACATAAACGGTCATATAACCGCCGTTCAGAATATCGTAGTAGAACTCACTGTTCGTTTCGTTCATCTTATCCTGCACAAGAATATCACGCATCTCTTCCCATTTTTCAGGCGGAGTAACATAATACTTATCATCCACAGTAGTTTCCGTATCGTCCGTTTCATTAATTGAATACACTATCGTTTCCACATACATAATATCATCTGCGGACAGTGAATACGGCTCATGCTGGGTTATTGCTTCCCGGCTTTTCATTATATTCAGATATTCATCCCAAAGATTATACTGAATTATATAGGAGCGTTTTATAGTTCTGCCGTCCTTGAGCTTATATTCTAAATCAAAGCTCAATGAACTGTTTATTTCCTCATCATCAGACTCCGTAACAGTTTCTTCTGTATTAACAGAAGAAAGAGTGATAGCTTCCGTCACAGCATTGAACTCAACATCTCTGTCATGCTGGGTATAATTCATAACCTCATCGGAAACCACAAGATTGTGAAAATCAATTACCGCCTGAATATTCTGCGGCTCGGTGAGCACAGCACGGTTGGTTTCACTTACAGGGCCGTACAATACACCCACCACATACCACAGCGGGTCATTTTTATACAAACTGTAATCATCACGCTCTATAATGGTTACGCTCTCCACCTCTTCAGCCTTGGGAACGTATTTTACAAATGAACTTGAATTTGAAAAATAAATACTGAATACAAACACGATGCACACCGCTGTGGTGACGCCGAATACAATTCCCGATTTTTTCGTAAACACCTTTTTGCGGCGTATCTGCATCATGCTGAAAGCAAATGCGCAAACAAACGCAAGAATCACATCAATGATAAGTGTGGCGAAAAGGTTTTTTTGAATTCCGAAGTACAGAAATCCGGAAACAACAAATACCACCATAAGAATATATTTTATTACAGAATCGCCGTAACCGCTTTCCGCGATCTCAGCTTTTCTGCGCTTGAACGCCAAAAGCCCCGCAATATACATTAATATAAATTCCGCAAGGCATACTGCCGTCATAAATATAAAAGAGCTGTCTGTGGTATCTCTGAAGAGCATCACCAGAACTCCAAACGGTGTTATGCTTGAAAATTTATATATATCAATCATAACGCCCCAAACGGAGTTGATTCCCATCGCGATACCCACAAGCATTATTGGCACAGATACAATTCCAACCAAACTGAAAGCGGCATACTGAAGCCATTTTCCGGAAATTGCGGCACACATAGAGCACATTGAATAACCAGCAAGCAGTGCTGATATAAGAGTTACCGCCTGCTTATATATAACATTGTCCACCATAAAGGACACGTGATCCTGCGCTCTTATATCGGTAAATATTCCTAAAATAAACGCAAACAGTGCGACGGAAACTATTATTGAAAAACAAATGGCAATAAGCCCGAACAGGAAATTTGCATTAAAGATATGACTGCGCTTATAAGGAAGCGCCAGCTGATAATCGCATCCGCGGCGGTTAAAATAAGCGTTATACATAACTCCTATGGAAACGGCGCAGTACACCGATATAAAGAAGAGCACCGAAATGCCCCACATCTGCACTTCATAAGTGATGTAGGATTCACCGCTGTAACAGGAAATTCCGGCATATAACGAATATATTACGGAAGCCAAAGCGCATACCGCCGCCGCAACTATCGCTCCCGGCAGCTGCCGGCGCACAACTGATCTAAACACGCCCGAAAACGCGCCCTTAGCTGAATAATTTGCTGATTTCATAACCTGCCACCTCCATTTCGCTGATGAACAGTTCTTCCAAAGTAAGCGGAAGAGCCTCAAAGAAAACAGGAGATTTTGATTCAATTATCTGCCTGATCTGTTCTTCATCACCTTTTACGGTAAGCTGTATCATCTTGCCCTGATGAGTTTCATTTACTATTCTGAGCTGAGGTCTTATCTGCTCAAAATCTTCCGATTCCATAACAAACTGAACACGGTAAACGCCTGCGGAATCGCTGTCTATATCCTTTTCAAGCAATACGCCTCCGCGATGCAGAAGTCCTATATGGTCGCAAAAGCCCTCAAGTTCTCTTAAATTGTGGCTTGCTATAACCACCGTTGCGTTCATTACGGAGATATATTCAATAAGTATTTTTTTGACAAGTTCACGGATAACGGGATCAAGACCGTCAAATATTTCATCAAACAAGACATACTGCGGTGCATGAGAAAGCGCAAGTATTATTGCCGCCTGCCTCTGCATTCCTTTACTCATTGAAGATATTTTCTGCTTTGATGAAATTGGGAACACTTTTTTCAGATTTGTAAATCTTTTATCATCCCAGCGGGAATAAGCCTGCTTATAATAGCGCGCCATTGAATCAACGGTTGCGCCTGCATAAAAGAACGGATAATCGGAAACAAACGCGATATTATCTTTTACTTTAAGATTTTCGAAGGGCGTTTCCCCGTCCACAAACACGTTTCCTCCGTCTGCTTGGTAAATACCTGCCAGCACCCTGAGCAAAGTGCTCTTGCCCGCTCCGTTTGAGCCTACAAGCCCGAAAACAGAGCCGTCGGGAATGGTGAGTGAAACACTGTCAAGCGCTTTTGTACTGCCGAAATTCTTCTGCAGTTCTTTTATTTCTATCATGCTTTTCCCTCCCATACAGAAGCTATTATGCTGATAATTTCTTCCTTTTCCATGCCTGCGTTTTTTGCATCTTTAACAGCCGTTTTAAGCGCTTTTTCCGCCTCAATGCGAATTGCCGAAAGATCTGTTTTATTTACAAAAACGCCCTTTCCCGCAACTGTGTATATTACACCGTGCTGTTCAAGATTTTTATAAGCTTTTGAAACCGTGTTAGGATTTATGGAAAGCTGAGTCGCAAGGGCTCTTACCGATGGGAGCGGGCTGTCCGCCTCAAAGACTCCCAGATTTATATATTTCACAACGGCTTTTTCAAGCTGAACATAAATCGGTTCACGGCTTCTTGAATCAAGTGAAAACATCACATCACCTACTCATTGTGGATTGCCTTTAGGGCGCTGACATTAACCGCCCTGTTTGCAGGCGAAACGCCTGAAATAACACCGACCAATACGGAAAAACCTATACCGAGCACCACAAGCCACAGCGGCACTGACGAAACCGTTACGCGGATGCTCATATCATTTAAAGTTGAACTGAGCACAGCTCCCGCAACCGCATTTGCTATTAATGAAACTATAATGCTGATAAAAACGCCTATAACTCCGCCTATAAAACCTATAAGCCCCGCTTCGCATAGAAACACCGTTTTTATATCCGAAATATCACAGCCTATTACTTTCATTACGCCTATTTCTTTTGTGCGCTCATAAACTGCCATTATCATTGTGTTGCTGATGCCGAAAGCCGCAACAAACATTGACACGGCACCTATTGCGCCAAGCACAACCTGTACTACGGTCATTATCTTTTTAATATATTCCTGATCATCCTGATTGGAATATGTGCTGAGGCCTACAGCGTTCAGATTGCTCTGAACTGATTTTACGTTATCTATCTTATCCGTATAGACAAACACTTCCGAATATTCAACAGGTTTATTAGGTTTATTGTTGATTGCATTATATTCCCTGATTATTTTCTCTGCCGCGCGAATATCTATAAAGATACTGCCGATAGAATCCAGTCCCGAACTGCCTGAGCCGCTCAGCACGCCCGCCACACGCAGTTTGTGCGTGGCTGCTGATGACGCAGTTTGATTTTCAGCATCCAATACAGCCGGCGCTAAATAAAACGTATCCTTCAAAGGATCTATCTCACAGCTTACCAAATTAAAATTGTCATCATACTCGCACTCAACGGAGTTGCCCTGCTTATCAGCAAAATTCGTTACAGCCGTAGAGCCCACATATACAGTGTAAGGGTCTGACTGCCTCTTGAGCGTACCGTTCTCCACCTGAACGCCAAGCTTTTCAAGCGTATCAAAATCCACCGCCATAACACTGTCGCCGTTATATGTGTATTTGCCTCTGGTTATGCTGACATAATCAGACATATTGATTACAGGCAAAACAGTTTCAACATGATCCATACTTTTAAAATAGCTGACAGCACTGTCATTCAGCGGCATTTTATCTGCTTCATCCGCATTAGAGTCTGTATTTGCGTATATGCTGATACGTGTTGCAGTGGAGGAACTTTTGTATTCCTGTGTAAGCATATTATTTATGCCCGCGCCTATAGATATCATTATAACTATTGCACAGGTACCTATAACAACGCCTATGATTGTAAGTTTTGTGCGCGAACGGCGCCCTTTCAGGTTTTTGAGCGCCATTGCAAAAATATCAGATTTCTTCATCAAGCTCATCGCCCTTTTTCTTTGACTTTTTGCGCTTAACAACAACAGCCGCAACTACCGCGATTATAACAACTGCCGCCGCGCCCAAAATATAATAAACAGTGTAATCCGAATAATTGTCCTGCGTATTCGTGTTCTGAGACTGAAGCTGTGCATAAGGATCTTCCTCCTGCTGAACCGTTACGCTGAACTCTCTTGAAACTGATTTTGCCTCACCGCTGTCATTTTCATATTCAAAAACAAGTGTGAGATCTGTTTTGCCCTCCTGAGTAAGGGTTACAGGTAAAGTGTAGTTGCTGGCAAACTGATCGCCTGCCTCAAGATTGCCTATATATGCCGAAGCAAGCTCCCTGCCCGCAGCATCCACAAGTTTCACCCTGCCGTTAAACACTGAGCTTCTGCCGCTGTTTATAACGGTGAAAGCGCAGTCCTGCTCCTCGCCGAGTGCAACTTTGGTATCTTCAAGAGAAAGTGAGCCGAATTCTATCTTTTCAGGCTGAACAACGGGTATGCTGAGCATAAGTTCCTCGCTTTGAGCCTGTTTTTCACCGCCGTCAAAATACTCGTAAGAAACAGAAACGGTAACAGGATAAATACCCGTCTGTGTTGTGCCGAGGCACTTTAACTTCTGGGTTATCTCTTTTGTTGATGTAATCTTATCAATTGATATCGTATCCGTTCCCTCTGCGGGGATAAAAGCCTCTCCGCCTGAAAGTTTTACTATTACATTCTGTACGGCAATATTTTTTGAATTATTTTTCAGCGTCATTTTAAGGTCAAACACCGATGAGCCCGAAACATTACCGCCGTAAGAAAAATCGGAAATAATGATATGCGGGGTAAGTGAAGCAGAGGAAGATGCAGACGCAGCCTGTGTAACACGCACACTGCAGTTTATTTCAGCTGTGCCTGAAAGCTTTTCGCCGCCGTCAAAATACTCAAAAGAAGCACTTACTGTTACAGGGTAAACGCCCGCAGCAGCGCCTGAGCTGCAATAAAATTCCTTTGAAAAAGAATATGTTGAGCCTTTTGCGATAGTATCAGTCCACACGGAATCACTGCCGCTGTTTACTATCAGCGCTTCACCGCCGGAAAGACGGATATTTACATTTTTCATGTCTATTTTGGAACTTGTGTTTTTGAGTTTAAAACTCAGGCTTACGGTGTCTCCCGCCTGAACACTGCTTTTATCGGTTGAAAAGCCCGCTAATATCAGCGACGGACTTAAACTCTGAGACGTACCGTCTGCCGCAAAAGCAAACATTGGCACCAAAGCTATCACCAGCGCCGCCAAGAGCGCCATTATTCTTGAATATTTTTTCATAGCGTTTCTCCTTAATTTTCATTTGATATCTTACCGTCTATAATCGTGATTATCTTATCGGCAAATTCCGCCACGCCGTTATCGTGCGTTACGAGTATCATTGTGCTGTTGTTTTCATGGACAAGCCCGCATACGAGCTGCATAACATTCTTGGTAGTTTCACTGTCCAGATTTCCGGTAGGCTCATCCGCAAATATCACTCTTGGATTTGAAACGAACGCCCTTGCGATACCCACTCTTTGCTGCTGGCCGCCGCTCATTTCAAAAGGACGGTGATTTTTTCTGTTTTCAAGTCCGACAAGCCGAAGCATCTCAAGCGCCCGTGCCTCTCTTTCCTGCTTTCCCACACCCTTGAACATCAGAGGCATAGCCACATTTTCAAGAGCAGTGAGAGAAGGTATAAGATTATACGACTGAAAAACAAAGCCCGTGAATTTTTGCCTGAACAGAGTAAGCTCCCGCTCCGTCATCTTATCTATCCTGTGCCTGCCTATATATACACTGCCGCTAGTAGGCCGTTCAAGACCTGCCAACATATTCAGCAGAGTGGATTTACCAGAGCCCGATGTGCCAAGGACGGCGCATATCTGCCCTTTTTCAACGGAAATGCTCACATCGTTGAGAGCAGTTACTTTTTCTGTTCCCAAAACAAACGTCTTGGTCAGGTTCTCTGTTCTGATTATTGCTTCCGCCAAACAGGTGCACCTCCTATTATTAATTATTTAAGCGTTTGAACAGTAATTTTAAAATTGTACTCACTGTACTATTACGCTTAGTACAGTTTATAAATACCACATTCAGACCCGTTTTGTCAACATATTTATGAAAAAATTTATTTTTTCTTCCGTTTTCGAATAATAAATGCTTATTTTGTAAACAGATAAACTAAAACCGCCCGGGCGAATGCCCGAGCGGTTTTTCTGTCAGCCCTGCGTGCGATAAATAGAAATATCCGAAATATGCGGCGCATAGGTTTCTGTTGAATTGAATTTATTTGAGCCGTCATTATAAAGAACGATAGTATTCTCACCCTGCTTAAGTTCAACATTTACCGTAACAGTGGTAAAATTATCCCACCCGCAGGTATTGCGGCAGTAGATCTGCATATCTTCGCCGTTTACGGACGCAGTTATATTATCCTCTACAAGATCAACATTGTAATCGTGAACACCCTGTTCCCTGTTTGCGCTGTATTTTACGGTCATTTTATATATTCCGCTTGCTGGCGCGTCAAAAGTAAATGACGCCGAACCCGATTCGCTTGAAATGCCGTTTATAAAATCAACGCCCGCCGTACTGTTTGTTTCGACCGCCGCTGTGCCTGAAAGAACGGCGCTCTGCGGTGAAAGCGAGATATATTCAGGCATTAACTCGGCAGTGTCTGTAAAAGTCAGCTCTGCGCCGCTTTTTGCTATACCTATATAATTAAGTCCCCTGCGCAGATACACTTTTGCGGTGCCGTTACTTGAGGAAACAGCAGGCGCGCCGTCAATATCAAGCGCTGTATTTTCGGCGGTAAGCAAATCGTAATAACCGTCATCGGGAGCAACTGCAAGAAAATACGTGTTGCTTTCGTCAGTTCTGTCCGCATCCGCAAGAACAGTAACAATGCTCTGTTCGGGATTTGGTTTTCTGATAAGCAGAGAATCAAGCACATAAGTGCCGCTTCCATGGGTAAGGGTTACCGCATATTCTCCCGCCTCAAGTTCATAAAAATCTGTATATGAGTTGGTTATCTCGCTTTTCACGGTGTTTTCAAGCGTTATCTGTGATGTTTCATCACCGATGCTCAGATTTACGGTTGCGGACACACGGTCATCAGGATTTTGTTTTCCGTTTTCATCCGCAGCGCCGTCATTCGCCTTGCCGTAAATAAACTTAAATTCATAATATCCGCTTTCGGGAATATTTACGGTTATCTGAACTCCGTCCCCCTCATTTTCCATACCGCCCACAAGTCCGTTTTGCTCTCCTGTTGACGCATAAGCGCTGTCATAAGTATAGGCGTTGCCGAGGAGTGTGCCGTTCTCAAATTCATAGCGGGTATAAAGGCTTGTGTTTTCATAACCCTCATCGCCGCTTTGCGCTTCACGCACGGTAATACGGTAAGCGGTGTCATCATTCATGAAATCCATATCTATTTTAAGGGTATCGGCACAGTCTGTTACATAAGACTTCACCTTTTCGGGCGCATAAACTTTGCCCGAGATACCCTGATATGTTACGGCGCTTATTTCAACATAGACCTGTTTGCCCGCAAGGTTTGTTTTATCTAAATTCTTTACCTTAACGGTGCCGTCATAATCAGCACCCGAAACAAGAAGTTCAATGCTGTTTTTATCATCAGCAAGAGTGCCGAGGCCCATAAACTGCCTGTAGCGCGGCGCCCTGAACTGAATCAGCGCTTTGCCCATATCGGAGTGAAGAATATCGGAAATATCTGATTTCATAGTCTGCCCCTGCATATCGGAATACCAGCGGTAAACCCACCACGCGGAATTGGGCGTATTATAATCGGCTGCCGTATTGCAGAGATTGTTAGCAAAAAGCCAGTATGCCTGCTGCGCATAGACCTTTGAATACTCTATCTGCGTTATGTACTTCAGCATTGTATTAGGATTGCCGTTATCCTCCATCATACCGTATTCGGAAACGATAACGGGTGTATTTTCGTCTACGCCTAATTCTTTTTCTATATTCTTTAAATCGGCGTTATTGTACTGCCAGTCATATATTGAGCGGTAATTCAATTCGTGATAAATAAGCACATCGGGAACACAGTCATTCTGGACAGTATACTCAAGGAAAGAGTACATTTTATCGCTGTCATACTCATAATATCCCGGGCCGCCTATTACCGCTTCGGGGTCGAGCGACTTTACATAGTCGCAAGTGAGTTTCCACGCCTCAAAGAAATTCTGCCTGCCGGTATCATTAAAATCATTGTAGCCGCCGTTTTCATTTGAGGAATCCTCTACCCATTCGCCGAACCACACGCCGTTGTCGCACTCATTATATAGGCAGTAAACTATCTTATCGTGATAATCGCTGTTTTTTATCGCAGTAACAGTCTGCTCAACAAGCGGGAAATACGTATTTTGAACATAATCTTTCCAGTTGTAAGTGCCCGCCTTTTTCATTTCGTTTATATTATCCTCATCATAGTACCATGTGCTGTACATATCCTGGAGATACACAACTAGGTAATCGCAGCTGCCGGAGGAAAGCGCCTGCTGCGCAACATCATCCATTTCGCCTATGGGGTGCTGAAGCCCAAGGGTGGTTTTTGTTGAAAGAGAGGAAAGATTGATACTTTCCGTCATATTATAGGACGGAACACCGTCCTGCGCTATGCCGTAAAGAAAACCCGACGCGCCTTTTGTAACGCTGCCTGTAAGCTGGGATGCGTCAAAAGTTACAGTAGGCTTATAAAAGGCAAAAAACGCCCCTGCCCCAACTGCAACTGCAATTATTACGGCAAGAAGCGCTATGCCGAGTTTTTTTAAAACTCTTTTAGTTCTCATATAGTTATTCCTTAATAAAGCAAAGCCTTAAAGCATGTTTTTCAACTTTAAAATTAACTTCCGGGTAGTTGAAGTTTTCACCGTCGCAATTACCGAGAAGTCCGGATCCGTCAACAGACCATATTCTGCCTGAGGTAAGGTATCCGGTATGCAAAAGATCTGTGGTTTCCTCGTTTGCCGTGCCTGCGCTGTACTTAGGTATAAGGGGAAGTGCCTGCCTTAAAGTAAGGGCGTCTGCCATGCAAAAATCAAGGATACCGTCATCCAGCTTGGAATTAGGAGCGGGGCAGAAACCGCCTCCGTAATAGCTTGCGTTGCAGATTGCAAGCAGCGTATAATCAGCAGGAGTAACAGTCCATTTATACGGTTTTCCGTCTCTGCCGATACAGTTAAGATCAAAATTTATCTTATACTTCATAGACTGAAGCACTGCGGGAACAACAGCCACATTATATGCCTGACTGCCGAGGAATTTCACCTTGCCCGCAATTATCCTGCCTATGGTTTCCACCTTTGTATCAAGGCCGAAGCTCATTACGTTTATACATTTTTCGCCGTTATAATCAATAAGATCTATCGGCTTTACTTCATATTTCGGGTTGCCTGTATGAAGTCCGAAAGCTTTAACTACATTTAATGAATCTATTTTTTTAGTGCCGTATATCTTTTTGGCAAAATCGTTGCCCGTTCCGAACGGCAAAATCATAAGAGGCGTTTTGGTGTGGGCTAATCCGTTTGCTATCTCGTGAACAGTACCGTCACCGCCGCAGGATACTATAACGCAGTCCTCGCCGTATTTTTCGGCATAAGACGCGGCAAGCTCCTTTGCGTGCCCGCGGTAACTTGTTTCCTCTATGATCATTTCATCATTAATAAGTCTGAATGCAGACTGAACCTGTTTAAAAAGCAGGCGTCTGCTCTTATTTCCCGCTATCGGGTTTTCTATAAACACATACTTCATACACACATCCCCTTAATTTAAAACAGCCTTACATTACTCTTGTGCCGCCGACGGGGCGGATGATAAGAACATGACAGCTTCCTTTTCCGAAAACAGTTTCAATGCTGTTCTTATATTCCTCAAGCAATTCGGCAGGTACAAAAGCCTGAATCGTACCTGCGAAACCGCCGCCGTGAACACGGTAAGCACCGTCTACGCCGAGTATACCCTCTGAAATGCAAAGCGCAAGAGAAATCTTCTGCTCTGCCGGATTTTTAGGTGTGTATACATTCTGATTATACATATAGGAAGAACGGCCGCTTTCGTTTATGACCTTTTTGAAATCATCAAAGTTATTGCTCTCAAGAGCCGCAATAGCTTTCTCCACTCTTTCGTTTTCTCTGTAAAAATGGAATGCACGGAGAAGTGCTCTGTCACTTACCCTGCCCATAAGTGACGGAACGGCTTTTTTGAAATCTTCAAAATCTATTTCTCTGAGCACATCCTTGCCCATTGCCTGAGCAACGCTTTCCATTTCGCCGCGCACTGCCGCATAATCATCAGTAAGATCGCTGTGGCTTCCGCCTGTGTCAACGATGCAAAGTGCGTGACCGCTCTTTGAAAAATCAAAATCAACCTTTTTAATCTTAGGATTTTCGGTAGATTCAAAATCAATAGTTACAAATGTGCCTACGGACGATGCCATCTGATCAAGCAGACCGCAGGGCTTACCAAAGAAAACATTTTCCGAATACTGTGCCGTTTTGGCTATTTCAACAGAATTGATAACTCCGTCGTTATAAAGATATGAAAGAGTGGTGCCCAGAAGCACTTCAAAAGCCGCGGAGGAAGAAAGCCCGCTGCCGCCGATTACATCTGATGTTGTTACACAGTCAAAGCCGCCGATTTTGTATCCGAGACCTGCTATCTTTGCAACAACGCCGCGCACCATTGCGGTTGAATGGCCGAACTCTGCCTCATCGGGAAGAAGTTCGCTTGTGTCAACAACATTCATTGCGTGACCGTCTGACTTAACACGCACAACATCCTCATCATTTTTTGACGCTACTGCAACAGCATCAAGGTTTACAGAAGCCGCAAGCACCTTGCCGTTATTATGGTCTGTATGGTTTCCGCATACTTCAGTACGGCCGGGGGCAGAGGTGATGATAACATCCCTGTCCTCCCCGAAAAGTTTTATGAATTCGTTTATCAGGCGTATGTAGCGCGGTTTCTGAGCCTCAACGGCACTGTCCGTAACATAAACTGCCTTTAACTTTTCATCCATTTCGCCTGCTTCAATAGCGGCGATATACTCCTTTGGTTTCATAACTGTTTCCTATGCCTTTCTATATATTTATAAAACAATTTTATATTTTTCCTTATGAGAATATATAAGAAGCGTTTGGTTCATCTGGCGTGATTTAACGCCGTAATAAATATTGAAAGCAAGGCTTGTGATGCCCGTAAACATTACAACAAGCATTGCAAGCAATATAAACTGCCGTGAAAACGGATTGTATATCTCCGAACCTATACGCGTGTAGATATACAAACGCGGCAGACTTCCGATAATGCTTAAACACACATAATAAATAAAATCATAATGCATGGAGCCGTAAAGCTTTGATACCATACCCAGAGGTATGGACGGTACAAATCTGGACACCAGCAAAATATAAGGATTGCCTTTGCCCTTAAACAGCACCCAGTCCTTAATAAACCTTGCTTGGTGGATATTCAGTATCATCATTGCCCAGCCGCCGCCTATCCAAGAGCCCTCGGCATATTTTATCATGAAAAACACGATTATGCAGAAAGCGTTGATTATCATTGCGGTCTGTATTGAAAATACCATTCCGGAAATAACGCACAGTATGCTTATCGGTATCGGAAGCTGGCACTTTGCAAGCCACAAGGCAAAAATACAAATAAGTATCTCAATATGACTATCCAGCCCCACAACTGCCCTTTCAAGTTTGCCAAGCCAATTGATAATCGCGTCAAAACGCACCTCAAGGCTTGCCTGATCGTGCAGGCATATAGCAAGAAAAACCATAAGGGCAATCGTTACAATAACGATTATCATTGATATTAAATTTGTTTGGCGGCGTTTGCTTTTCCTCAAAACGGCACCCCCGTATTACAATCAATATTCGTGATAATTGCCCAGAAATTTAAAATCGGGAAGCTCGGCATAAAGAGCGCATATAAGATCAAGCGTTTTTTTGTCTTTTATATTACCGAGCAGATCAACATAAAAATAATAGCTGAAATCGCCGTTGCCGACAGGTCTTGACTCAAGCTTTGTAAGGTTGAGCCCCGCCATAGAAAATCTTCCGAGTATCCTATAGAGCGAGCCGGTTGTATGCGGCAGTGCAAAAATAAGGGAAATTTTATCGGCGTTTTCTTCTATTATAAGCTTTTTTGAAATAACGATAAATCTTGTTCTGTTATTACTTATATTCTGAATTCTTGTTTTTAATATTTGAAGTCCGTATTTTTTTGCGGCGTCAGCCGAACAGATAACTCCCACATCTGTTCTGCCGCTCTCGGCAACATATTTTGCCGCCGCGGCGGTATTGGTGTAGTTAACGCCTGTAAAATCAAAATTCTTTAAAAATTCAGAGCACTGTGCAAGAGCCTGGGGATGGCTGTAAACCTCGTCAATATCGGCATACTCCACTCCTTTACGCGCGCAGAGGCAGTGATTTACCTCAAGCGAATAGGAGCCCGCCATATAAAATCTGTATTTGATAATAAGATCATACACCTCATGAACAGAACCGGCAGTTGAATTTTCAACAGGCACTATGCCGAACGGAGCTTCTCCTTTATTAACCGCCTCAAACACATCTTCAAATATCCTGTAATGTTTGACTGTAGCGTTCTTAAAAAGCGTAAGCGCTGTTTCATCTGCATAACTGCCCTCAACTCCGGCACATGCAACAGAAACTTTTTGATCAAACGCATTTGTGTTTGATACTGCGGATGAAATTATATCTCTTAAATCGCCGCCGCTCTCCATAATATTATGCTGAATAGCACGGGAAGCATCCATAGTTGCGGAAAACACAGTGGCGATAGCGTCGCCGTCCTCACCGCATTTTTCCTTTACGCAATCAAGTATCTGCCCCTCCCTTTCTGCATTAAAAACGGGAAGCCCTCTTTCCGCCTTATATGCGGCTACCTGCCTTGAGATATCCATTCTGTGCTGAAGCAGCGGGATGAGCTGATCATCTATTTTGTCTATTTCTTTTCTTAAATCGAGCAAATCCATTAAAACAAATTTCCTTTTTTACATCATCATATCAAGCAGTACGAAAGCGCAGACCGCCTCCACAACCGCAACCGCGCGCGGAACAATGCACGGGTCATGCCTGCCGTTTACAACAAGCTTTTCATTTTCCATGGTTTTAAGATTAATGCTGTCCTGAACGCTTGCAATGGAAGCAGTTGGCTTTACGGCAACTGAAAATACAAGAGGCGCTCCGCTTGTTATACCGCCGAGCACACCGCCGTTATTGTTAGATTTAAGATGAACGGCGCCGTCTTGTATCTCGTACGGGTCATTTGCCTCACTGCCGAACATACCGGCAAAATCAAACCCTGCTCCGAACTGAACTCCCTTTACCGCAGGAATGCCGAAAAGCGCATAAGAAAGCCTGCCTTCAACGGTGGAAAACATATTTGCGCCTATGCCGGTGGGAAGCCCCACTGCAGCGCACTCAATTACACCGCCGACCGAATCGCCTTTAAGACGTGCGTTTTCAATATACGCGCGCATTTCAATTTCTTTCTGAGTGCTGATAGTAGCAAAAAAATCAGAAGATAATTCTTCAAGCTTATTTGCGTCTATATTATTTTTATCGAACGGCGTATCATATACGGTGCCCACCTGCAAAATATGAGCGCCTACCGTAACGCCTTTTTCAGCAAGTATCTGCTTTGCGATTGCGCCCGCAAAAACTATGGGCGCGGTAAGCCTGCCGCTGAAATGGCCGCCGCCGCGGATATCATTAAAGCCGTTATATTTTACATATGCGGGGTAATCACTGTGCCCCGGGCGGGGTACAAAACGCACAGAATCATAATCCCCGCTTCTTGTATTTGTATTTTCAATTATCATTGCAAGAGGAGCGCCCGTTGTTTTTCCGTTAAGCACACCGCTGAGTATCTGCGGCTTATCGGGCTCCTTTCTTGCCGTTGCGGATTTATCCCTGCCTGGGGCTCGCTTATCCATTTCCTTCTGAATTTTATCAAGATCAAGCGTTACGCCCGCGGGCAGACCGTCTATAACACAACCGATAGCCGTGCCGTGGCTTTCACCGAAAACAGACAGTTTTATATTTTCACCCAGCGTTGATGACATTCGCTTTTCCTCCCAGTTTGTTAAAATCATCAAAAAATGACGGATATGTTTTATTGACGCTTTCCGCCTCGTCGATACAGATCTTTCCCTTTGCGAAAAGACCTGCCACCGAAAACGCCATAACTATTCTGTGGTCATTATAGCCTTTTAGCTGTGCTGAGCAAACACCGCACGGGTTTATAATCATACCGTCATCGGTTTCAGCAACGTCAACTCCCATTTTTCTGAGGTTTGAAACAATAGCCTCAATCCTGTCTGACTCTTTAAATCTCAGGCGCTGTGCGCCGCGGATAACGGTTTTGCCTTTAGCAAACGCCGCCGTAACGGCAATTGCGGGCACCATATCGGGAATGTTATCACAGTCAATATCTATTCCGTGAAGTTCGCTCTTTTCGCACGTTACCGCATTTTCGCCTACGGTTACTTCAGCGCCGAACATACGCATTACATCTACAACGGCTTTATCTCCCTGAGCGGAATTCATATCGAGACCTTTTAGGGTTATTTTGCCGCCTATCGCCGCCGCGCTCATAAAGAATGCCGCGTGGCTCCAGTCGCCCTCAACGGTATAATCGCGAACGGCATATTTCTGATTTCCTTTTATAAAATAACCGTAATCTGTTTCCTGAACAAATACACCGTAATCGCTGAGGACTTTTACAGTCATATCAACATACGGCTTTGATTTAAGCGGAGTTGTAAGTATTATTTTAGAATCGCCGTCAAGCACGGGAAGCGCAAGCATAAGACCTGTTATGTACTGTGAGCTTATATCTCCGCGTATCTCAAAATCGCCGCTTTCAAGTTTTCCGCTTATTGACAGCGGAAGCGAGCCGCTGCTTTCAATATTTACACCGTGTTTGGGCAATAATTCTATATACTCGCCTAGCGGTCTCTGGGGCAGTCTGCCCTCTCCGATAAAAGTAACCTCTTTGCCGAGCGCCGCCGCCACGGGAATAAAAAATCTCAGTGTATTTCCGCTTTCTATGCAGTTTATTATCTTATCTCCGCTTTTCAGACTGTTTGCAGCGCCTATTGCCGCTTTCATATCCTTTGACGGGATTATTGGCTCCACTGTGCCGCCGCCCGCAAGAAACGAACATATTATCGCCCTGTGTGCCGCCGATTTACTGGGTGGGAGGGTAAGTTCACCGTTCAAGGCAGAGTTTTCTATTTCAACAATCTTCATATTATTCCTTTATTCAACACCGAAAAGAGATTTCACGCCGTCCATAGGCATTGGCTCAATAAAGCTGCTGCCTATACTTTTCAGCATTATAAGTTTTATGCCGCCGGAAGTGCGTTTTTTATCAAACGCCATATTTTGCACGATTTGTGCAATCGGCAGGTCTGTTTCTGTTTTAAGACCGTATTTTTTAAGCAAAACAGCTATTTTATCTGCTGTGCCTTTTTCGGTAATACCTGCTTTTTCTCCCGCAAGGCTTATCATTACCATACCTATGCCGACTGCCTCTCCGTGCGAAACCCCGCTGAAATTGCAGAGCTTTTCAATAGCGTGGCCGCAGGTGTGGCCAAAGTTTAGCAGAGCTCTTTCGCCCGCTTCTTTTTCATCTCTTTCAACTACACCGCGTTTTATATCGGCACATTCGTAAATGACTTCGTCAATAATATCCCCGGCGTTTTCTTTTTCAAGTCTTTCAAACAGGCTCTTAGATTTGATACAGCCGTATTTGATGACTTCACCCATACCGTCGCTGAAGAAATGAGCAGGAAGGGTATCAAGAACATCAGGATCAATCACAACAAGAGACGGCTGCCAAAACGCGCCGCAAAGGTTTTTGCCCTGCGGCAGGTCAACTGCCGTTTTGCCGCCCACGGAAGAATCCACCTGAGCAAGCAATGTTGTCGGTATCTGTATATATTTAATTCCTCGCAGATAAACCGCCGCAGAAAAGCCTGCCATATCTCCGCAGACACCTCCGCCGAGAGCTATTACACAATCATTTCTTGTGAGCTCACTCTGCGCCAGAAATTCAACTATTTTGATAAGATTAGCCGTTGTTTTTGAGCTTTCGCCCGCTTCAAAAATATAGGAAACAGTTTCAATGCCTGCCGCGTTCACGCTTTTCTCAACAGTTTCAAGATACAGCGGCGCCACATTTGTATCGCTTATTATGGCTGCTTTTTTCGCTGAAACAACTTTTTTTATCTTTTCGCCGCAGTTTTTAAGCAGACCTCTTTCTATCAGAATATCGTAACCGCCGCCTGCGTTTACTCTTAAAGTTTTCACTAACCTATCTCCTCTTTGATCTTGTTTGCGCGTGCCATCAAATCTTTCAGCGTTTCGGAATCTTCTTCGTCTATAGCTTTTCTGAAATGCTCAAGATTTCCTACAAGATCATCTATCTCTCTTATGAGCGGCTCTTTATTTGCAATAAAGAGTTCGCTCCACATCTCTCCGTTTATGCGGGCAACCCTTGACACATCACGATATGAGCCCGCCGAAAAGCCCACGTGCATCGGCGCAAGAGGACTTAAAACATATGAACAGGCAAGAACGTGAGCTATCTGCGAAGTGAAAGCTATCATTTCATCATGATGCTCGGGAGTTGTTACAACAGTGCGTGCAAAACCCATTTCCTTTGCAAGCTCCACAAGCGTATCCGTTTTTGCCTTTGGCGCATTTGTGGGAGTGCAGATAAATGACGCATTGTCAAACAGTGTAGGCAGGCTGTTGTCATAGCCGGACACTTCACGCCCCGCCATGGGGTGAGCGCCTATAAAGTAAAATTTAAAATTCTCTTTTTCAAGGCGGCGGCAAATCTCTGTTTTTATACCGCAGCTGTCCGTAACGATACTGCCGTCCTTAAACTCATCTTTATGATCAAGCACAAACGGCACGATACCGCCTTCGTAAAGATTGATAAACGTAATATCCGCCTTTGGTATAAGATCGCAAAGCTCGCCTATTTCATCCACGGCGCCGTCCGCCAGCGCTTTTTCGCTTACAGACTTTGTTCTGTTCCAGCCCATAACATAATGGGATGTATTCTTTTTTAAAGTTTTTGCAATGCTTGCACCTATAAGGCCGAGCCCCGCAACAAGTATCTTCATTTAAACCGCTCTTTCAAATTCCATATTCAAGTCCATTATATTATATAATAATATATAAATAAGCATAAATCAAGAAGTCCGTTGTTAATTTTGATGCTGCACTCAAAAAAATCCCCCGCTAAGTCTGACTGACTACGGGGGAATTTTTGTATTTTATAAGTTAAAAATACTGTTTATTTTAGATTTTACGCTTCTTACAGCGGCTTTACAAGGCGCACATTGCTGAGCTTTATATCTTCATCGTCCTCGTTTGCCGCTTTACCCTCAAAGCGCAGAAATTCAAGGTTTTCCACATCTGCGGCGTCTACAGCGTGCTTGTAGTTTTCACACAGCTCGCCCCACGATGTTTTCGTTTTCATAATGGTAATATCCTTGGCATTTCTTATGAAAAACGCTGAATTATCATATTTCTCCACTCCCCAGTCAAGACAGGGGCGAAGATCATATAATCCGCACGGCCATTTGCTTGTTTTGGTAAGCTCTATGCGGCAGTTTTCAAATGTTACATCCTCAATGGGATTTTCGGGATTTCCGTGGATAAGGACGCCGTTTTCACCCTTTGCGGTAACATTGAAAAATCTGATATTTTTAACTTTGCCGCTCTTTGTATTCTCATCACGGTTGAAAGTCGTTATAGTGATAGGCTCAGCAGTTCCCCACCAGTCGGGGCAGAAGCGGCGTGTTTCTATAACGATATTTGAATATGAAACATTTTCAACATTTCCGCCGTCTCTTATCTGGATAGATATACCGCGGTTAGACCTGCTTATAGTGCAGTTTGAAACGATAACATTGCGGAAATCGCCCACGCCTTCCGTGCCTATTTTAATAGCGGCGGAAGTTGAAACAAGAGTACAGCCGTCAATAATAACATTTTCGGTAGGGCCGTATTCGCTGTTGCCGCGTGATGTCTTGAGGCATATACAGTCATCGGCGCATGTAACGTGACAGCCGAGAATGCGCACGTTTGAGCAATGGTCTGGGTCAATGCCGTCACTGTTTGCAACATCAAGATCATTGAGTATCCTGATACGGTCAATAAGAACATCATCGCATCCTGCGGGATGAAGTGTCCAGAACGGAGCGTCTATAACCGTAAAGTCCTTAAATGTGATATGATTGCTCTTTTCTATGTAAATAACGGTTGGGCGCGGATAAAAATCACCTGTTACATAATACTGGTCTTTACGCTGAACAAAAGCATGACCGTTTGCGTCTATAGTTCCCTCGCCGCTGACAGTACAGCCGTCTGCCTCAAATCCGTAAATAAACACAAAGCTCGGCTTGCCCGTAACAGGGTTTCCTATGAGCGCTGTTTTGGGATCATTTATGAGTTTATTGGGCCTGATATAGCCGTCTATATTTGATGTGGCTTTTATTGATGCGCCTTTCTGAATGTGCAGGTCAACATTCTTTTTTAGGCGGATTGAATCACTGTAAAACACATATCCGCTCTGCAAAACAACTCTGCCGCCGCCGTTTTTGGCACAGTCATCAATTGCGTGCTGTATGGCAAACGCGTCATTTGTAACGCCGTCGCCGGTTGCTCCGTACTGCAGAACATTATACTCTTTCATAATATCAAAACCTTTTTTCAATTAATTTTTAGTATAATATAACACAATGTTTTTAGTTTGACAAGTAAAATAAGATATGCTATTATATACGAGTAACAGGCTGCCAAACGCTCCTCAGTCCAATGGAACGCAGGGCAGCTGATTTTATGTGTGCAGATATTTTTGCATATACCAAAGGCACCTATATTAAAGCGAAAGGCATGGGAAGTATTATGAAAAAATACGACGTTGCAATAGTGGGCGCCGGCCCTGCGGGCATTTTTACAGCAGTTGAAATGCTCAGAAAAGGCAGCAAAAAAAGCATTATAATAATTGAAAAAGGCAAATCCGTTGAAAAGCGCAGATGCCCGAAAGCAGTAACGGGCAAGTGCATGAACTGCAAGCCCTACTGCCATATAACAACGGGATTTTCAGGTGCGGGAGCTTTTTCGGACGGCAAACTCTCTCTTTCTTATGAAGTAGGGGGAAGCCTGCCTGAACTTATAGGCGAGGATCTTGCTCAGGAAACTATCAACTACACAGATAAGATATATCTTGAATTCGGAGCTGACACCCATATTGAGGGTATCGGCAATACTGAAGAGGTAAAAGAGATACGCAAGAGGGCAATTCAGGCAGGTCTGAAGCTTGTTGACTGCCCTATACGCCATCTTGGCACCGAAAAAGCGCACGAGCTTTACTACGAGATAGAAAAATATCTTGTTGCCGCAGGTGTTGACATTATGTTTGACAGCCAGTGCAGCGATCTTATTCTTGACGGTGAAAAATGCCTTGGCGTACGTCTTGAAAACGGCGAAGAAATTTATGCATCTGATACGGTTGTTGCAACCGGCAGGCGCGGTGCTGACTGGCTTGAGAAGCTGTGTGCAGACCACGGAATTGCTCACCAGCCAGGAACGGTTGACATAGGTGTTCGTGTTGAAGTAAGAAACGAAATTATTGAAACAATAAATGACGTTCTTTACGAATCAAAACTTGTTGGATACCCCAAGCCGTTTAAAAATAAAGTGCGTACGTTCTGCCAGAACCCCGGCGGTTTTGTTGCTCAGGAAAACTACGACAATGACCTTGCAGTTGTTAACGGCCATTCATATAAAGAGCTTAAAAGCCAAAACACAAACCTTGCTATTCTCTGCTCTCATAACTTTTCCGTTCCTTTTAATCAGCCGATAGCATATGCCCAGAAAGTGGGAGAACTTACTAATATGCTTGGCGACGGCCATATTCTTGTGCAGAGATTCGGAGATATTCTTGAAGGCAAACGCACATGGCAGAAAGAGCTTACACAGAGCAATCTGCGCCCAACTCTTCCTGACGCAGTTGCAGGTGACATAACCGCTGCAATGCCTTACAGGGCAATGACAAATATAATTAATTTTATTCAGGCAATGGATCACGTTGTGCCAGGTTTTGCAAGTCCTGAAACGCTGCTTTACAGCCCCGAGCTGAAATTCTATTCAAACAAAGTAAAAATGGATACCGATTTCAACACAAACATTGAGGGACTGCACTGCCTCGGCGATTCAAGCGGCTGGACCCGCGGACTTATGATGGCTTCCGTTCACGGAGTTCTTATGGGCAGAAAACTTGTGTAATATTAAAGAATAAAGGTTGAGAACATAATATCCGTTTATACTCTTAACATAACAATATTTAAGCATAGCCACGGATTTATAAAAATGAAATAGTAAAATAAAAGCCCGCTTCAAATCGGAAGCGGGTTTTCTTTATTAAAAAACAGGTACGGCAATATGCCATACCTGCTTTTTTATACATTTTATTTGCTGTGAGGATGTGCTTTTCTGTATGCCTCTTTTCTTGCAAGCTCCTGTTTCTTAAATGAATTGTACCATGCAACAATAAGAAGAACAACAACGGCAACAGCGAGTCCGGCAGCTATCCAGCCAAGGGATTTAATTGCGTTTTGTATCTTCAAAAGCACTGAAAGTGTAAATCCTGCTGTAACGTACATCTGCGCATTTCCGTCCGAGTCAAGATAAACGCCGTTTTTGAGATAAATTTTTTCTCTTGAGGTATCGTTTTCAGGATAATAGTAAACATTAATAGATTGCTCGCCTTCAGCCTCACCGTAATCAGGGTTTGACTCTCTGTAAAAAACTATACCTGATTCTTCATCAGTAATAGTCTGCGGCATGAAGCTGTTAAAAATAGCAACCTGCACTGAATTTATATTCAGCACACATATTCCGATAAGCGCTGCAAGTATAAGAGCTGATAAAGCTATAAGGACTTTTGATATTACCTTATGATTTTTATAAAAGCCTTTTAAAGAATCAGCAAAGATTTTTTTAGTTGAAACAGAATTGTTTTTATCAACCGAAATTTTATTGTTCTCCATTTAAATCACCGTTTTGATTTTACCATAATTGCGTGCCGCGGTCAATAGCATGAAAGCCTGCTGGCAAAAAAAGACGTATGTTTATACTGCCAAATTCAGGATAATCTGCAAACTTAAAAAGCAAAAACGCATAGAAAAAAGGGGCGCATAATGCGCCCCCCCAATCAACTAAGTTGATTTAATCAAGAACATAAGAGAGTTAAAATTCACTCCCTAAGCAGAGAACTTAGATTCCGCCTTCGGGACCCTGGCCCTCTTCAGTACCACTGAGAGTTAATACATCAACGGTCTTGAACTCTTCGATCTCTGCGATCGGCTTTGAGTAAATTTCTTTCAATCAAATGACCTCCTTCTATTATAGCTTTTCTTTTCCGCGGGGTCTCCCCCGCGGAAGTCAAGCTTATTAAGTATTAATTTAGTTAAACTAAATTATGCGTCGTAGTCAAAAGACTGAACGTTACCGTAGTAAACAGCTGCATTGCCTTCAGCGTCAGCAGCGATTACATAAGCGCGAGCATAAGCAACGCCTGTCTGTGCTGCGATCTTGAAGGTAAGTGCGAACTGGCCGTCGCCGGCTGTGTTGCTGTTCTTGTAGATGTAGCATGTGTTGTTTGCATTCTCAAGAACGAGTGATGCTTCTGCATCTTCGAAGTCCTTACCGTATACATAACCGGATTCAAGAAGTGTGTAGCCTTCCGGTACATTTCTTGTTGCAAGGAATCTTACGCTGCCGTCGCCTACTGCTGTTACATCTACGCCTGCTACTGTCGGTGCTGCTGTTACTTCTTCACTTGAGTATGCTACTTCTACATCTGATGTTACATAGAAGGTGTATTCTGCTCCGTATGCAGCGTTGTTGCCGTTTACGGTCCATGCTGTTGCTGTGCCCTCTGCAGGTGCTACAGTTACAGCCTTGTCAAATCCTACTTCTGCTGTATCATTGTATGTTTCGCTGCCTACTGTGATTACGCAGCCTGGTGCGCTTACTGTGTATGTAAGTGCGTCATCCTTTGTGTAGCTTGCTGTTACGATTGCATTTGTTTCAAGAGCCTTTACTTCTTCAAGTGTCATGCTCCAGTTTGCAAATGTGTAGCCAAGATATGTGTGTGTATTCGGCATTGCTTCAAGTTCTGCTATCTGTGAGCTTGTGTATGTGCCAAGTACCATGTTGAACTGGTCTACAAATGTTACTGTAAAGTCGTCAGTCTTCTCTGCAAATACAGGTACATATGTGAGATCTGCATATGCTGCTGTTGTATATGTTGCATTTGTTGATACGAGCTTGCCGTTTACCTGCCAGCCTACGAACTCTGCTCCCTCATTTGCTGTTGCTGTAAGGGTATAGCTATCCTTGTATGCAACCTTCTGAGCTTCGCCTGTTGTAGCTTCGCCGTTGAGTGTTGTTGCGCCGAGCTCGTTCTGCTCTACTGTAATCTGTACACCAAGTGCAGGAATTACCTCACCCTTGGTTACAACCTGATGACAAGCGGAGCAAACTGTATCGCCCGTATAACCGTCTTCGCCTCTGGTGGCTTCCTTAACGGTTTCAGGATCAAGCGCAACATCGCCCTCATGATTATTCGGGTTTACTTCGCCTGCTCTTACTTCTGTCTCTTCACATCTTGAGCACTTCCATGTTGTTGTGCCAGGAGTGATGCAGGTTGCATCTGATTCGCCAGCCTGTACTGAGAAGTCATGGCCGAGTGCAGGAATTTCTTCCTGTTCTACGAGAACTGTATCACAAAGATCACAATGTGAACCTTCTGTCTTACCAGCAGTTGTGCAAGTTGCAGCAACAGCCTCATCAACTACAACATGATGTGCATCAGGATCTATTTCTGCTGTCTCTGTCATTGTATCGCCGCATACTGAGCATACGTATACATTTTCGCCTTCTGCTACACATGTTGCAGGTGTTGACAGTTCTTCGCTAAGCTGATAATCATGCTCGCCGGCAGGAATTACTTCGCCGCCTGTCTTGTAGCCGCAGTCTGTGCACTGCATTACTGCTGTTTTTCCGTCTACAAGCTGTCCGTCGCTGTGGATCGGATCTACTGCTGCTTCAATCTCTTCCATATTACATGAATCTGTTACAGGTGTTGCTACCTCAGTATACTCTGTGGTGCCATCTACCCACTCAGGCCATGAATATGTTGTGTAAGTATGTGTGCCGTTATTATTTGATGTAGCCGCTGTATTTGCTGTGTTTTCCGGTGCTACCGGTGCTACTCCTGCTGCTGCAGCTACTTGCTCGGTTTCACCGTTTGCAAATGTGTATGTGTAGGTTACATCGGTGGAAACATTTTCATCAAGTGCATTAAACGCATTTACAAGAGCATCTGATGAAGCTGCAGTCATGTATGTTGTTTTATTGACAACATCAGAGAGAACGCTCATAGCGTTATTATATTCAGATGAGAAAGCATTCCAGGAATCATCGGTGTAATTTCCCTGACCAGCCGCATATGTATCCGCATATTCAGCATAATGACCTGCAAGAGTCATATAGCTGTCAGTATCCATAGTACCGGCTGACGCCTTTGCATTATTAACTGCGTTTACTGCACTTTCAATAGCTGAAGCACAGCTTGAAACAGCGGCTGCCGTATCTGATGAATAGCTATATGAATTAGGATCTATATTCATACATTCCTCAACAGCATTTATAATTGCTACAGCGCCGTCATAACTGTATGAAGTAATGTTTGCAAGGTCTGCAGAACTTATAGCGTCAAGAACTGCTTTATAGTTTACTACATAAATAGTTGCATTCGTATTTGAAATAAAACCGCTGTCATCAGCGCCGTCTCCTGAAAGTCTGTACCAGTCAAGATTATAAGCTGATGAATATGTGTTTGAATCCATAGTGCTGACGAACTGCATACCGTTTGCGAGAGCGGCAACATAATTCGTCCACCAGTTTCTGCTCATTTCAAGGCGGTTGTTAGTGCTGGCTGTACCTGCCCACGCCATCGGATAACCGTTTGTACCGTTTTCCATTGTCCAAGTCCAGTTGGCAGTTCTGTCGCCATTACCGTTTGAACCGTGCCAATCTTCAGTAAGTCTGAAATAAGCGTTATTAGAATTGTCAGACGCTGATGCTGAAGGATAGAGCTGATATAAGTATCTTGTGTTTGAAGTGTTTTTGGAAGCACGTGCCATAACAGGCATTGTAGGAGTATTGATGCCGTCATACATCAAAACCGTAGTGGGATAATACAGATCTATAGTAACGTCTGCAGTTGTTCCGTTTGCAGAATAATTAGTGCATCCGGGCCAATAAAGAATGTTTACTGCATAGTCAACATCACCGTTTTTAAACCCATCGTAAGAGGTACCTGTTGAATCATCAACAAAAGAAGGTGTTGCGTCAGCCGTTTTAGCAGACCAATCTCCCATGCTGCCAATTGCGGACTCAAGAGCAGTGTAGTATGTATCAACATCCTGCGCATCAGCTAATCCCGCCTTAACCCCAACAAGATAAGCCTTTGCGTTGTACCACGCTTCGTAAGCCGCAAGCATATTCGTGTACGCACTGCCGTCCATCTTCTGCTCATACGTTTCACAAAGTGTTTCAAGCTGTTCAACAGAATAGTTTGAAGCGGATGCTGTGAACGTTCCTGCCATGAGAGAAGAAAGAACGATAAGAGCGGACATCAGAATTGCTAATGATTTTCTGATTTTCAATTTTATCATCCTTTCCGACACTATATGTATAAAAGTTAATACAGAGATAACCTTTACAAAAAAATTATAGCAATAAGCAATTAAAAATTCAATCGAAAAAAATCTTTTTTTATATATTATTTACAAAAACAGCCCAATATTTCCGAAGCGGAATTTCTTACCTGCTTTTTTTACAACAATAATGAAATGTAAATTGCTTTTAAGACTGTAAAAAAGCCCCCTCAAAAGAGGAGGCTTTTAAATTTACAGAACATTTATCAGTACATACCGCCCTGTGAAGCTGCTGCCATTGCCGCTGCGTTGGCTGCATCAGCTTTGGGATCTTTGATGTCAGTAACAAGTGATTCCGTGGTAAGAACCATCGCAGCTACTGAAGAAGCGTTCTGAATAGCGGAACGAGTAACCTTTGTGGGGTCAACGATACCGCTTTCAATCATATCACAGTACTCATTAGTAGCAAAGTTATAACCATAACCGGTCTTATCGGAATTCTTGATTTTATCAAGAATTACAGAGCCTTCCATACCTGCGTTTGCAGCTATCTGGCGAACAGGCTCTTCAAGAGCTTTAAGAACAATTGAAACACCTGTCTTGTAATCAGCATCATCCGTATCAAGCAGCTTTTCTACGTTGGGGATAGCATTGATAAGTGCAACGCCGCCGCCTGCAACGATACCCTCTTCAACAGCCGCTTTTGTAGCTGCAAGAGCATCTTCAATACGGAGCTTCATTTCTTTCATTTCTGTTTCGGTAGCAGCGCCTACCTTGATAACAGCTACGCCGCCTGCCATTTTTGCAAGACGCTCCTGAAGCTTCTCACGGTCAAAATCAGAAGTAGATGCGTCGATCGCCTGTCTGATCTGATGAACACGAGCTTTGATGTCATCGCTGTTGCCTGCGCCGTCAACAATAATAGTGTTTTCTTTTGTAACCTTAACCTGACGGGCTTTGCCGAGCATTTCCATAGTAGCGTCTTTAAGCTCGATACCGAGGTCTGAAGTAATTACCTGACCGCCTGTAAGGATAGCGATATCCTGAAGCATATCCTTTCTTCTGTCGCCGAAGCCGGGAGCCTTTACGCATACGCAAGTGAAAGTTCCGCGAAGTTTATTAAGAAGGATAGTCTGAAGAGCTTCGCCCTCAACATCCTCGGCAACGATAACAAGCTTCTGACCGCTCTTGAGAACAGCCTCAAGAAGAGGAAGAATATCCTGAACAGTTGAAATTTTTTTATCTGTGATAAGGATAAGAGCGTCATCGATAACAGCTTCCATTTTATCTGTATCAGTTACCATGTAGGGGCTGATATAGCCGCGGTCAAACTGCATACCTTCAACAACTTCACAAACAGTTTCAGCTGTTTTTGATTCCTCAACGGTGATTACGCCGTCAGCAGTAACCTTTTCCATTGCGTCTGCAACAAGATTGCCGATTACAGGGTCTGCAGCTGAAACAGTTGCAACTCTTGCAATATCGTCTGAACCTTTAACCTGACGTGAATTTGCCTTAACTGCCTCTACAGCAGCGTCAACAGCCGCTTTGATACCGCTTTTAACAACCATCGGGTTTGCACCTGCGGCAACGTTCTTCATGCCCTCACGCACAAGTGCCTGAGCAAGCAGAGTTGCTGTTGTTGTGCCGTCTCCGGCATCATCATTAGTCTTTGAAGAAACCTCTTTAACAAGCTGAGCGCCCATATTCTCAAAAGGATCATCAAGCTCGATTTCCTTTGCGATTGTAACACCGTCGTTAGTGATGAGCGGTGAGCCGTATTTCTTATCAAGAACTACATTTCTGCCTTTTGGGCCGAGTGTAATTTTAACGGTATTTGCAAGTTTATCAATACCGCTCTGAAGAGCCTTGCGAGCGTCTTCGCCGAAAATAATATCTTTAGCCATAACCTTATTCCTCCCTGTGCAGTTTACTCAACTACCGCAAGAATATCCTTTACGGATGCGATAGTATACTCTTTGCCGTCTACCTTAACGTTTGTTCCGCTGTATTTGGTGATGATAACCTTATCACCGACCGAAACAGTCATAGGATATTTTTCTGTGCCGGGGCCTACTGCGGCAACACTCATAAATTCAGGTTTTTCCTGTGCCGAAGCGGCGATGAAAAGACCTGATGCTGTTGTTTCCTCGGCCTCTAATGCTGAAAGCAGAACTTTATCTGCAAGCGGTTTAACTGTCATAATAAATTTCACCTCTGTAAAATATTGTTTCCATTGAATTAGCACTCTTTATGCCCGAGTGCTAATTACTATTTTAGCAAGTTTTTTCCATTTGTCAATAGTGTTAACAAATATTTCAAAAAATAATTAAAAAATGCCGCAATTTATGAACATTGCATATTTATATACATAAAAATACGCCGCAGAATAATATATGCGGCGTGTTCCACTGAATATTTATTTATTTTACGCTTCTATGATGCAAACAGCGTGAGCACTTATGCCCTGCATATTGCCTGTAAAGCCGAGTTTTTCCTCAGTTGTGGCTTTTACAGACACTCTGTCTATATCAACGCCGCAGGCACTGGCTATATTTTCACGCATCTGAACAATATAAGGCGCAAGTTTAGGTGCCTGTGCTATAACAGTTGAGTCAATATTAGATACCTTATACCCTTTTTGAGCAAGCAGATCAACAGTTTTCTTCAGAAGCACCATACTGTCCGCGCCTTCAAATTCGGGAGAAGTATCAGGAAAGTGCTTGCCGATATCACCGAGCGCGGCGGCTCCGAGAAGCGCGTCTGCAACAGCATGAAGAAGCACATCTGCATCCGAATGGCCGAGCAGTCCGAGTTCACTGGGAATATCGACTCCGCCTATAATGCATTTTCTGCCTTTCTGAAAGCGGTGCACATCATATCCGTGACCTATCCTTATATTACTCATAAGCACCCTCCAAGCGCGCATTCAAAAGACTTTCCGCAAGCGGAACATCACTTTTTGTTGTTATCTTAATATTATCGTATTCGCCGAGGACTACGCTGACTTTAGCTCCGTAATTTTCAACAAGCTGACAGTCGTCAGTATAATCCTTTCCTTGCTCAGTTGCCTTTTCAAGAGCCTGCACATAAAGCTCAAAATCAAATATCTGCGGAGTCTGAATTGATACAAGATATTTTCTGTTAGGTGTGCCCGCTATATTCAGGTCATCATCAACAAGTTTAATTGTATCTTTTACATAAACGCCCACAGCGGCAGCTTTGTCAGACTGTGCTTTATCAAGCGTTCTGAGAACAGTATCCTCACGCACAAGCGGTCTTGCACCGTCATGGATAATAATATAATCACATTCGTCTATTGTTTCAACAGCGTTTCTGACGCTTTCCTGCCTTGTGTTTCCGCCTATGACGAAAGAAATGTTATCATCCGGCAGCAGAGCAGAAAAAGTTTCAAAATCACATTCGCGGCATACCACGATTATCTCGTCAATTTCCGCCATATTTTCAAAAGTCTCAACCGTTCTTTCAATAACGGTCTTGCCGCCGATTTCAAGCAGCAGTTTGCTTTTGTCTATACCCATTCTTGTGCCGTTTCCGGCAGCCAGTATAACAGCTATATTATACAATTCTTTTTATCCTTTCGATCTCCGTCTGATTAGGAGTTACATATTCCGTGTTGTATCCGTCATAGATAACCATTCCCGGCTTGGCACCGTTAGGCTTTTTAACATTTTTCACCGCAGTATAATCAACAGCAACATTAGACGACATACGCGCTTTGCTGTTATATGCGGCAAGAAGCGCCGCTTCTCGAATCACCTTGTCGGTAAAATCCCTGCCGTCATATTTAACTATAACGTGTGAACCTGCGGTATCTTTTACATGAAACCATAAGTCACGGTTTGAAGCGGTTTTGAGTGTCAGCTTATCATTCATAATATTATTTCTGCCGACCGTAATCAAAAAGCCTTCTGAACTTTCGTACTGAAACGGTTTAAGCGCTTTCTGATCTTTCTTCTTTGGCATCACACGGCTTTTTATAAATCCCGTTTCAATAAGTTCGTTTTTAATGGCAGTTATCTCACTGTCCGTAGCCGCACGTGAAAGCGAGTAAGAAACAGAATCAAGATACTCCGCCTCGGCAAGCGCCTGATTTATAAAATCGGTAAGTTTTGACTCTGCCGTCTGCTTTTTTCTGTACTCCTTGTAATACTTCTGGGCATTCTGCACGGGAGTAAGCGCCGGATCAGCAGGAATTTTGAGTATAGAATTATCTTCATAATAATTCAGAACTTCATACACCGTGCTGCCCTTACTCAAAGCATACTGATTTGCGGTTATAAGATCACCGTAAAGTTTATACTTATCTTTATCTTCGCATTCTTTAAACTCATTTCGGCGGTTTACAACTTTTCTTACCGCTCTTTCCTGAAGATTAGATATGGTTTTGAACAGTTCACCGGAGCGCTGGCGTATTCTGTCACGCGTTACACGCTCACTATAGAAATAGTCAAGCGTTTGAGAAAATGTCGGAAACTGTTTTATTTGAGCAAGGTCTCCGTACTGCGTCACAGGCATAAACGTAAAATCGAGCGGTTTGTCTGTTATCACAACAACAGGCTGAGGTTTTAAGGCATATTCCTTAATAGTTTCAACAGAAATCCCGTTTTCATATTCCCTGCACACTATCGGAGAAACGCCCATTACGGTATCCTGAAAAGCCTTTGAAGGGAGCCTTCCCGAAAGGCTTAGGCGTGTTTTAATATCCTCAATATCGTCTTCAAATATATTGAGTTTATCCTGCTTAGGTGGGCTTACATATTTTTCACCGGGAAGCACTGTTCTGACATGGGATTTGCCCTCGTCCACTCTGCGCAGAGCGTCAACTATAATACCTTTTTCATCAATAAGTATAATATTGCTGTATCTGCCCATTATTTCGACCGCAAGAGTGAAAAGAACAAGATCTCCGAGTTCATTAACCGCCTGCATTTTTATTTTTACAATTCTTTCAAGCCCGTCCTGCTCAAGCGATAGAATCCTGGCACCCGTAAGATGTTTTCTGAGCAGCATACAAAGCATAGGAGGCTTTGCAGGATTTTCAGGCGGATATGAAGTAAAATAGATGCCTGCCGTATCCGCGCGGCAGGAAATCAGAAGCTTCTGTGCGCCCTCTCTTGAACGAAGTGAAAGAAGTAATTCTTCTTTTGACGGCTGATGTATCTTTTCTATTCTTGCGCCTACGGCAAACTGACCAATTTCGTTTTTTAAATGATAAAGAAAAATTCCGTCCAGCGCCATTACAACACCGCCGATACAGGATTTTTCTGTTCTGCTGAGATAAACTCAACATCAGGAAATTCCTTTGATATCAAATCTTTAAGCATAAGAAACGCCTGAGATTCAGTTTCATAATGACCTGCGCCGATTATGCAAAAATCATTTTCAGCGGCTTCAAGCATAACATGATATTTTGTATCCCCGGTAACAAAGCAGTCCGCAAGCGCCATTGCCTGAGGCAAATATTCATCGCACGCTCCGCCGCCAACTGCAACTTTTCTTATCATTTTTTGTGTATCAGTATATCTGATACCGCTAACATTAAGTTTTTTTGAAACAAAGTAGGCAAAATCATGAGCTGTCATTTCACTTTTCAGATCTCCTACAGAAATAAAAGTGCCTTCAACAGGCTCTGCATTGTTAAGTTCAAGAATTTTGCAGAGATTTGCATTAATCCCCTTTTCCGCCTTATCAAAATTAGTGTGAGCAGAAATAACGGAAATTCCGTTTTGAGCGCACATATAAAGAGCAGTATCCGGCAAAAGTCTTTTTACGCCGCCGAAAATAAGAGGATGATGCGAAAGAATAAGCTGAGCGTTAATTTCAGCAGCTTTTCTGACAGCCGCTTTCGTAACATCAAGGCTCATAACCACTTTTGAAACAGGAGCTTGCAGACTGCCTGTTATTAAGCCGGCATTATCCCATTCTTCCTGCGTATCAAAAGGCGCTATTACATTAATATAATCATATATATCATTTACCGTAGTCATATTTTTGCCTCTATAAGTTTAATAACCTCTGAATAATCAATACCGCTTTTCTGCTTGTTCCGCAGATAATTCAGGAGGCTGTTGAAATAATTCTTATCTGAAAAATCGCTGATATTTCCCAGAAAATAATAGCTTTGGGGATATTCTCCAAAGACACCTGTATAATATGCGTCAAACACTGAATATGAATGATTGCCGTCCCTGACTACAATATCGTTTCCTATTTCATAACCGTTCTTACACAGGTATTCCCTAAGCTTCTCGGGATGAGTCATAGGATTGAATATGTAGTGCACGCCGCAAGTTTCAGAAACACTGCTCTGCTCCAAAATTGAGGCAATAAGTTCACCGCCCATTCCGCAGATGGCAACGTCCTGAAAATCAGTATACTCAATATTTGAAAGTCCGTCCGATAATACGCAATTAATCTTATCCTGAAGCGAATAGTTTTCAACAAGACGGCGGCACTGTTTTAAAGGCCCGTCGTTTATATCGGACGCAACTGCATTTTCTATAATGCCGGTCATAACAAGATATACAGGCAGATAGCCGTGGTCACATCCTATATCGGCAAGGGACGAACCTTTGCGAACTAATGAAGCCACGGCTTTTAATCTGGATGAAAGTTCGAACATTTTTATTTGCTTAAAAGAGCGTTTATCTTTTTAACGAGTTCGTCCGGATCATTTCCGTGAACGGCGCAAGCCTGTTCAACAGTTTCCCCTCTTGAAGCGGGGCAGCCAAGACAATGCATGCCTATCTCAAGAAAAAGCGGTGCAGAATCAGGGCATATATCAAGGATATCACCGATAATTGTATCTTTTGTTACTTCTTTCATGTTAAAGACCTCTTTCTGATAACTTTTGCAATCCGCGGCTGCACGGCGTCGCGTGCGGCATGGATATTACGCTGATATTATATTATAATTTAAAATTGTTTGCAAGTGAGGAGAGATTATGTTAATATATTTTTCAAACGAGGTGATTTTATGAGTGACAAAGAAAAGCCAAATTATGACTTTGACGCGTTGCCTTACGGCTCTGCTGACGGACTTCGCTCAACGGTTGATATTTATATACTGATATGCTATGTTGTTGTAAACTCCAAAGAAAGACTTTCCGATGACGTGCTTGTAAAAACAATGGTGGAAGGCGAGTTTGCAAACTATTTCGAAACTACGAACGCTCTTCAGAAAATTAAGGAAAAAGGGCTTTTTACGTTAAACGAACAGGGCTTTCTCAAGCCGGCTAACAACTGTGAATACTTTGTTGAACTTGTGGAAAATGAACTTCCTTACACCATGCGCAAACGTGCAGTTGAACTTGCCGCAAAACTTGCGGTAAAAGAACTTTACAGGCAGGAGAATGAAGTAGAAATAATAAAAAATGATGACGACTACACGGTTACCATGCATTTTAGAGACTGCGGAAAAGATTTCATGGTGCTTTCGCTGACCGTTCCTACCTCCGCTCAGGCAGAAATGTTTAAAGAACAGTTTTACGCTGATCCTGTAAAGATATACAACAACCTTATAGATTCGCTGTTCAGCGACGAAAACAACAACCAAGAATAAGAATAAAACCCGTACGGCCTGTTTCCGCACGGGTTTTATTTTAAAAAAAGACCCGCCTTTAAAAGACGGGTCTTTTTATTATTCAGCAGTTTCTTCTGCGGGAGCTTCAGCTTCCTCAGCAGCTTCATCATCAGACTGAAGTTCAGGAATACCCTCTTCAGGTCTTTCAATAAGCTGTTTCATTGAAAGGCTAACTCTCTTCTTATCGAAATCAATATTTGTGATAACAACATTAACTTCGTCGCCTACTTTAAGTACATCGGCGGGAGTTTTAATTCTGTTCCAGCTGATCTCACTGATATGAATAAGACCTTCGATACCGGGGATAACTGTTGCAAATGCGCCGAAAGCAGTTACGCCGACAATTTTAGCATTATTAATAACAGTGTCTACCGGATAATCTCTCTTGAGGATCTCCCACGGATTATCCTCTACCTTCTTGAAGCCGAGAGAAATCTTTTTCTTTTCCTGATCAAGAGCCTTTATGTAAACTTCTACCTGATCACCAACATTTACAACCTCTGAAGGATGCTTAATGCGAGTCCATGAAAGTTCACTGATATGGATCATACCGTCGATTCCGCCGATATCAACGAAAGCGCCGTAATTTGTAAGTGATTTTACTGTGCCTGTGAGCTTCATGCCCTCTTCAAGCTTAGCCCAAGCCTCTTCACGAGCCTTCTTTCTCTCCTCGCTGAGTACGGCGCGGATAGAACCTACAGCACGTCTTCTCTGCTCATTGATGTCAATAATCTTGAACCTTGCAGTAGTGCCTTTAAGAACAGAAAGTTCCTCATTCTTGGGAACGCCGGAAAGAGAAGCGGGAACAAATACGCGTGTACCCTTTACGGTAGCAAGAACGCCGCCGCGTACAACAGCTGTAATGTAGCCCTCAAGAACCTCATCATTCTCTTTAGCCTTTACGATATCCTCCCAGCCTTTAAAGCTGTCTGTAAGCTTCTTTGAAAGCTTGAGAACACCGTCCTGATCATTTGTTTTAAGGATGATAAGATCAAGCACATCGCCTTTAGATACAACATCCTCACACTTGTCAAACGGCTCGGCAGAAAGATCTTCGCGGGCGATAACGCCTGTCTGCTTTCTTCCGGGAACATCCACGAATACCTCTGTGGGTGTAATGTTTTCTACAACACCTTTAACGATTTTACCGGTGTCGTTTTCGCTGAAAGATTGTTCGAGCATCTCTGCGAAGGTTTCACCATCAGCAGATGCTTCGACAGCAGCCTTAACGGCTTTATCAGCGGCTTCTGCTGTCTCGGCAACATTTTCTGTTGCTTCAACTTCCTTTTCTTTAATTTCTTCGGACATGGTTTTTAGTACCTCCTTGATAATTACCGACGGCGTAGACGCCCCGGCAGTAACTCCAACTACATTGAAACGCGAAAAATCCATATCGGCAAGCTCCGCAGCAGTCTCTATCAAGAAAGTGGGTGCATATTCCGAACAAACATCTTTCAACTTGCAAGTATTGGATGAATGGCGACCTCCGATAACCAGCATGGCATCGCACTCTTTTGCAAGAGCAAGTGCCTCTGCCTGTCTTTCGGATGTTGCACTGCATATTGTATCAAAAATTTTGCAGTTTGTACATACCTTTTTAAGAATTTTCTCGCATTTTTTCCATTCTTCGGTGCTGAAAGTGGTCTGTGAAACGCAAATCACTGTTTTTTCAGACGCTATTTTATATTTGTCAATAATTTCTGCGAGTTCTTCGTGGTTTTTAAACACATGAGAGCTGCCCACACAGAAAGAGCGTATCCCCTTTACCTCCGGATGATTTGAATCTCCGGCAATAAGTGTTACGGTTCCCTGCTCAGCATCACTTACTATTCTGTGTATTTTAAGAACGAACGGACAGGTTGCGTCGATATACTCAAGCCCGCGATTGCTTATATCTGAAAGAGTTTCTTTTTCTATACCGTGAGTACGGATAACGATTTTATATCCGTCCGCGCAGGCGTCAGGTGAAGAAATATCGTTCACGCCTTTTGACTTCAGGTCTTCAACAAGCTGCTGATTATGAATAATCGGGCCCAAAGTGCAGACCTTTTCTCCGTCATCAACAAGTTTATAAACCAGATTTACTGCCCTGTTTACACCAAAGCAAAAGCCCGCTGTTTTGGCAAGTTTAATTTCCTTCATTATGCTCCGCCTCCCACAGCTCGGTAATCTTATCCATTACCTTATTGGCTGCGTTTTTAATATCGTGAGGGCCGATTTCTTCTTTATTGAGCCCCATATCCTCAAGTGTGAGCATTCTGCCGTAAGATATAACTACCTTTTTGCCTCTCTTGATAGGACCGTCGCAATAGATGGCTACCGGAAGAACAGATGCTTTTGTAGCTTTTGCGATTACTGCAACGCCTGACTTTGCTTTCTGCGGCACTCCGTTTTTATCCTTAACTCTTTTTCCCTCGGGGCAGATAGCCATTACGTGCCCCTCTTCTATGATCTTTTCGCCGTACTCGATTGCGGAAGTATCGCCCTTTCCTCTTTTAACAGGAAAACCGTAAAGGTGCTTTATTACCCAGCCTACTACGGGATTTTTGAAAAGCTCTATCTTAGCCATAAAGTGAAGCGGCGGAACCTGTTTAGGCATTGAAACGAAAACGGGGTCAAGCGCGCATGTATGATTTATTGCAACTATGTATCTTCCGTCAGAAGCAGACGGAACATTTTCAAGCCCTTTGAATTCAAGCTTGTAAACAGCTCTGAATATAGGGCCAAAAACTTTTTTCACAAAGCCGTAAAATTTGTAGTGCTTAACTTCGCTGTAATCAAAACTAACCATTAATCTTCTCCTTTATCACGGAAACTACCATTTCTATGCTTTCGGGAAGCGCTTTTCCCGTTGTATCTGCCATAACCGACTCATCGGTTGGTTTGAGCGGCGCTATCTCACGGTGGCTGTCCTGATAATCACGGTCGTTTACATCTTTGAGAACGTCCTCATATTTGACATCCTGACCTTTTTCGATAAGCTCCTTGTATCTTCTTTCTGCCCTGCACTCGGGGGAAGCAAACAGAAAGATTTTTACATCGGCATTGGGCAGAACTACCGTGCCGATATCTCTGCCGTCCATAATAACATTATTTTCACGCGCGATTGAGCGCTGAAGTTCAAGCAGAAATTCCCTGACCTTGGGAATCTGTGAAACCGACGATGCCGCCATTGATATTTCGGGCGTTCTTATAAGTGAAGAGACATCCTCACCGTTCAGATACACTCTCTGCTCTCCCTCGTTGTCAAATTTAAGCTCAACAGTAATGCCGGGGAGCATATCGCATATTCCGTTAACATCTCCCAAAACATTTTTTCTTTGAGCCGCAAGAGCAACAGTTCTGTACAGAGCGCCTGTATCAACATAAATATAACCGAGTTCCTTAGCTGCACCGCGTGCAACCGTGCTTTTGCCTGCGCCTGCTGGGCCGTCTATTGCAACATTAATCAAAGCAAACAACCTTTCCGAATATAAAATCACATATTTTCTCCGCAGAGTCTGCCTGTTGAAAAGGCTATCTGCAGATTGAAGCCGCCCGTATAAGCGTCCACGTCTATTATTTCACCTGCAAAGAAAAGATTATCAACAATTTTTGAACGCATCGTTTTGGGGTCTATTTCCTTAACATTAATTCCGCCCCTGGTTATTATTGCGGAATCAAGGGTATAAAATCCTGAAACGCCCACTTCCAGATTTTTCAGCAAATGAACAAGCGCCCTGCGTTCTTCTCGTGTTATTTCATTTACCTTTTTATGCTGGGCTATTCCCCATAATTCAATAATGACGGGAATAAGTTTTCTCGGTAAAAGTTTTGAAAGTGAATTAATGACGTCTTTATTTTTAAATTCGTCGAAATCACGCTGTATTCTTTTATCAAGCGTATCATAGTCAAGCGCAGGTTTTAAATCTATCGCTACCGAATAGCCTCCGTTTTCGGGCTCATCTATATGGCTTGAAGCAGAGAGAATCACGGGGCCGCTGAGCCCGTAATGAGTAAAAAGCATTTCGCCGAAATCAGAATAAATTGTTTTATTGTTTTTATTCAGCTTAATACTTATGTTTCTTAAACTCAGGCCCTGAAGTTCAGGCACAAAACTATCTTCGCTTTTGAGAGAAACAAGAGCAGGAGATATTTTTGTAACAGTATGACCTACACTTTTGGCAAGAGCATAACCGTCGCCCGTCGAGCCTGTTGCGGGATAGCTTTTCCCGCCCGTGCACAGCGCAACGCTTTCGCACTCAATTTCACTGCCGTCAGAAAGCACAACGGCTTTTATTCTGCCGTTTTCCGTTTTAAAAGACTTTGCCGCAGTGTGAATAAACTTTACTCCGCATTTTTTTGCATTTCTTACAAGAGCGGAAGAAATATCTTTTGCGTTATCAGACTGAGGGAAAACACGGTTTCCCCTTTCGATTTTCAGCGGAACTCCGAGTTCTTCAAAAAAAGACATGGTGTCATAAGGCATAAAAGAAGAAAACGCGGAATACAGAAAACGCGGATTTCGCGGTACATTGGATATTAAATCCGAAAGCTCAAAGCAGGCGTTTGTAACATTGCATCTGCCCTTGCCTGTTATTGAAACTTTTTTGGCGCAGACAGGCATTTTTTCTATAACTACGGTTTCTTTGCCGCGGGCAGCGCATACCGCAGCAGCCATAAGACCGGCCGCGCCCACGCCTATAATTACAGCTTGTGTCATAATCATCAACTTATAAATACAATAATACTTAAAATATTATAATTTAATCGGATATACTTGTCAATTCCTCCGATTTTTCCGTCCATTCCTCAAAAAGCGCATCTCTTTCGGCAGTTTTCTCCTCAAGTTTTTTATTTATTACAAGAAATTGCTCATAAGGCGGATTTGAATTAAGTTCTTCTTCAAGCAGCGCAATTTCATCCTCAAGATCTTCAATACTGCTCTCAAGGCGTGATACTGCAGTAGTAAGCTTTCTCTGCCTGCTTGCAAGTTCCTTTCGGAGCTTATAGTCATTGATTTTCTCAGGCTTTGCCTGCTTTTCAACTGTTTGTGCAGTCTGAGTGCCGATAAGTTTTGCCTGGCAGTAATCATCATAATTACCCATGTATCTCTTGATACCGCTTTCAGTAAGCTCGAGCACACAGGTTGCCAGCTTGTTAATAAAATATCTGTCATGGGAAACGATAAGCATCGTACCTGAATAATTCAGCAATGTATTCTCAAGTTCTTCCCTCGAATAAGCGTCAAGGTGATTCGTAGGCTCATCAAGCAGAAGAAAATTATATTTACCGAGCATAAGTTTTAAAAGCGCAACTCTTGCACGCTCACCGCCTGAACAATCGGAAAGGCGCCTAAACACCTCATCTCCGCGGAAAAGGAATGCCGCAAGAGCATTTCTGACATTTGTTTCAGTCATAGCGGGAAAAGCAGACCACACTTCTTCAAGCGCTGTTTTGCTGAGATCAAGTTTTTCCTGTACCTGATCAAAATACCCCGTAAAGAGATTTGCGCCGAATTTAAAACTGCCCGAATTTTGAGTATAATCACCCATTAAAATCTTCAGAAGCGTAGTTTTGCCGCATCCGTTATCACCTACAAGGAACACACACTCGCCTTTTTTGACCTCAAAGGAAATATCATCAAATATCTTTTTATCACCGAATGATTTTGAAAGATTGCTGACGCTGAGAACATCTTCACCCGAAACACATTTCGGGGTAAAATCAAATCGTATTCTTTTATGAGCGGAATCCGGCGGCACAAGCTGTGCTTTTATTCTTTCAACTACCTTTTCCTTGCTTTCTGCCGTTTTAATATTTTTTTCGCGATTCCAGCGGCGCTGCTGTTCAATAATACCCTCAAGCCGCTCTATTTCTTTTAAATCATTTTCGTATTTATCTGTTATCGCTTTTTGTTCCGCTTCTTTTTTTACAAGAAATTCAGAATAATTTCCTTTATAAGAACGCAGTTTTTTGCAGTCTATCTCTATTGTTTTATCTGTTACTTTATCAAGAAAATATCTGTCGTGCGAAATAACGATGAATGCTCCTGAAAAAGAGGACAGAAATCCTTCAAGCCATTCAACCGAATGAATATCAAGATGGTTTGTAGGCTCGTCAAGCAAAAGCAGATCTGCCCTTGAAAGAAGCAGTTTTGAAAGTATAAGCTTAGATTTTTGACCGCCTGACAGAGTTGACGTAGGCTTTGAAAAATCACTCTCTGTAAATCCGAGACCTATAAGCGCGGAACGTGTAAGGCTCTTATAAGTTGCGCCGCCGTTTCTGAGAAACTGCTCATTCAGGAAATCCTGGCGGGCGATAAGTTCTTTAGACGGATTTTGCGTAAGTTCCTCAGAAATATGCTCAAGCTCATTTTCAATTTCAATCAAATCCGAAAAGACGGAAACAAGTTCTTCATAAACAGTCTTATTATCAGAGCAGGAATGCTGTTCCATATATCCGAGTTTTACATTTTTGCCTATGAATGCTCCGCCCGATGTGGGGCTGTATTCACCCGTAAGAACTTTAAAAAGTGAAGTTTTGCCAACACCGTTATAACCGACAAGACCAACCTTGTCCTTATCCCCCATTTCAAACGAAATATTTTCAAACAGAGTGTTATCACCGAATGAGAGAGTAAGATTTTGAATATTAAGGCACGCCATAACTTCACTTCCTTTCAAATTACCGAAATATATTTTACACTATTGAGCCTTGAATGTGAAGTAAAATTTTGATATTATAAATATACTTTAAATTTGACTTACAGAAGGTGTTTTAATGGATATACTTAAACTGAGCCCTGTTTTTAAAGATTATATTTGGGGCGGTACACGCCTGCGTGACGATTTCAAAATGAAAACGGATATTGACCCCGTTGCCGAAGGATGGATGCTTGCCTGCCATAAGGACGGCATGAACACTGTTGACGGCGGCGAATATGACAAAAAAACGCTTCAGGAAGTAATAGACCTTGAGGGAAGCGAAAAGGTACTTGGCGAGAACAGCAAAAAATTTGATTATTTTCCAATTCTTATTAAATTAATAGACGCCAAGAACAATCTTTCCATTCAGGTACACCCTGATGACGAATACGCAAAAAGGGTTGAGCATGAATTCGGCAAAACGGAAATATGGTATGTTCTTGACGCGGATGATGACGCTCAGCTTATATACGGTTTTAAAAACAAAATATCAAAAGAAGATTTCAGGAAAGCAATAGAAAACAACACTTTGCCCGAAGTTCTTAACAGTGTAAAAGTACAGAAAGGCGATCTGTTCTTTATTGAGGCAGGCACGGTTCACGCAATAGGCAAAGGAACACTTATTGCCGAAATACAGCAGAACAGCAATTCCACATACCGTGTATATGATTACGGCAGGCTCGGAAAAGACGGCAAGCCAAGGGAACTACATATAGACAAGGCTGTTGATGTTACAGTTACAGAGCCTCCGAAATACGGCACAAAACCGCAGGGTGAGACTGAAAATATCACAGGCGGCAAAAAGCAGCTGCTTACAAAATGCGATCTGTTTACAGTTTTCAGGTATGACTGCGAAAGTGAAATCAAACTGACAGCAGACAACAGCAGTTTTAATCATATACTTATTATTGACGGCAGCGGAACAATAAACTCAAGGGAATTCAGAAAGGGCGACAGCTTTTTCATCCCCGCTAATTTCGGAAAATATACAATTAAAGGAAATGCCGAGATCATTCTTACGAAAATTTAAAAAACAAAATAAAAGAATAAAAAGTCGTTAGTATGGGAAAGATACTAACGACTTTATTATTTGGAGATGAGAAAATGACGATTATAAACAGAATAGCATTGATCCTTAACATAATAGGCGGACTTAACTGGGGTCTTATCGGTCTTTTTAAATTTGACCTTGTAGCCTGGATTTGTGGCGGGCAGGACAGCGTTATCGCAAGAATAATCTACTGCATTGTAGGACTTGCTGCAATCTGGTGCATCAGCCTGCTTTTCAGGAGAAGCGTTGTTGAGGAATAAACGTGTGCGGCAAAAGCAAAAAGCATCTGCCGCGTACATATTATACGTATTCTTTCATTATCTGAGTTTTGATTTTAGAAATTATCCTTTTTTCCAGTCTTGAGATATAGCTCTGTGAAATACCCATAAGGTCTGCAAGTTCTTTTTGAGTGTGTTCCTTTTCACCGAGAATACCGAAGCGTTTTTTCATCAGCTCCCTCTCTTTTTCCGGAAGAGAAATAATAATTCTGAGAAGCAGATCTTTCTCGTCATTATACTCTATATCGTTTGATATCTCGTCAGGCTCACTGCCGAGAACATCTCTGAGTGTTAACTCATTGCCGTCCCAGTCTATACTAAGAGGCTCATCAAAGCTCATCTCAAACTTTGCGTTGCTTATCTTGCGCAGGTGCATAAGTATTTCATTTTCAATACACCTTGAAGCATAGGTGGCAAGCTTTATATTTTTTTGCGGATCAAAAGTCTTTACCGCTTTCATAAGACCTATCGTACCTATTGAAACAAGGTCTTCCGTTGATGTGGCACTGCCCTCAAACTTTTTAGCTATATAGACAACCAGACGCAGATTGTGAACTACAAGAAGATCTCTGTGTGTTTCATTTCCCTCCCTAAGCTCACGCATCACGGTCTCCTCCTCTTCTTTAGTAAGCGGAGGCGGCAGAGTTTCAGGGCCGTTTATGTAATAACAATTCTTTTTAAAAAGCCTGTTTAATATTCTTGAAAAAAACAGTTTAATACTTTTGAGCATATTGCACCTCTGATACTGATTTAGGGTTTATAAGCCCTCTGTACTCCCCTTTTTTCACATTACTGCTCAGGGCAACATACACCCTGCTTAATTCACCGCTTCCCCGCGATGTTGAGATCACCACCTTTTCCGGTTTAAAAGCCTTTAATATTCCCTCACCGTTAACGGTGGAAACAGGTATCACCCTGCTGCACGGCACATCTTTAAACAAGCTTTCATCTGCAACTATAACGGGAAAATCGGAAAACGGCTCACGAAGATTATTTCCGCTGTCCGCAAAAGCGAAAAATGTTCTTTTTATATCACCGTAATAGACAGTTATTTCATAAAGCTCATTTTTTGCGGTTTTGCTGTTATATACCCTTATAATAACGGCGCTGATAATATAAGCGATAAAAGCCGATACCAGCAGTGAAAGAGCCGAAACATCAAAGTAAACAGTTGAATTGTTTATTACTATTCCCGATGGCTTAAAGAGCATCCAAAGACCCACCATAATTCCAACGAAAACGAAATTTACAAACAGAAATATTGCAGTGTTTTTAACGAAGCATTTAAAAGCAGAATATTTGAACGCAATCAGAACGATGATACAGCCCGCCGCTAATTTTCCGAGCAGCGAGACGGCAAAAGAAAGTTCATCAAACAATATTACGAGCGAGTATGCGGCTCCGAAAAAAGACGCAAACACGATACGCACAGTTTTGGAATTCTCCTTGGCAAGTTTCTGAGTAATCAGTAAAAGAAGAAAAGTTATAAAGAAATTGACAACAAGAAGAACATCAACATAGATTACCGTCAAATCTACCACCGATTAAATTATAGACACAGACAGGCGAATAAATTGTCAAAAATTATTGCCTTTATAAAATTAAACAGTCCGCACCATAAAAATAAACGGACATAAAAAAGCGGCTGAAATCAGCCGCTTTTCTAATAACAAGATTATTTTATTATATCTATACCGTTTATAACAACATCCTCTGCGGGTTTATCGTTTGCGCCGCATTTAACTGCCGCTATTTTATCAAGAACATCGGCGCCGTTTATGAGCTGGCCGAAAACGGTGTGATGAAAATCAAGCCACGGTGTGCCGCCTACTTTCTGATAATTGTCTATTACCTCCTGCGGGAAGCCGTTATCTTTCAACTGCTCCATTTGAGAAATAAGGCTCTGAGGCACGGACTTTGCCTGAACAACAAAAAACTGACTGCCGTTTGTATTAGGGCCTGCATTTGCCATTGAAAGCGCACCGTAATAGTTGCGGGCATCAAGGCTGAATTCATCCTCAAAATTATTTCCAAACACAGATTCACCGCCCATGCCTGTTCCGGTGGGATCGCCGCCCTGAATCATAAAATCCTGAATAACTCTGTGGAAAATAAGTCCGTCATAATAACCGTTTTCTGAGTGTGTTACAAAGTTTTCTACAGCTTTGGGTGCAACTTCGGGAAAAAGTACAAACTCCATATCACCCATATTTGTTTTCATAACGGCTTTAACGCCGTCTTTTACTTCAAGCTGATTCATTACAATTTAACCCTTTCATTTATTTTTTTCAGTATATCAACAGGAATTTTTACTACTTTCCTGTCATAAGTAAGAAGTCCGTTGAGTTCATCCTCAACATCGGTGAGCTGTGTATATACCGTTGCGGACAGTCCTTTGCTTATCTGAGGTATTATCACCTTTTCAAAAGTTTTCTTATAAGCTTTAGCAAGACTTTCTGGTGAATTGTATATCTTGTAGCCGAACATTTTATTATTGAAAGTATGCCCGTTTACACGATGTGAAAATCCGCCAAACTCGGAAAGAACATAAGGTTTTGCACCGGCTTTGACTTTAATAGGAGTAAAGTATATATGCTTTGAAATGACATCGGTAACTCCTCTGTCATGCCAGCCTGAAGTTGAATCTACAACTCTTGTTTTATCAAACTCCTTAATAAACTTATAGGCTTTTGCGCTGTCAAACTGACCCCAGCCCTCATTGAACGGCACCCACACAGCAATACACGGGCAGTTATAGAGAGCGTCAAGCATTTCCCTGAGTTCTTTATAATAGCTTTCACGCTGAGAAGCGTCAGTTCTTTTAAAAGTTTTATAATTTGTGTCGTCAAGATTTACACCGATAAAAGGCAATACAGACACTTCAAGTCCATACTTTCCGCCGCCGTTTACCATGTCCTGCCATACGAGTATGCCGTTCACGTCACAGTAATGATACCAGAGCAGCGGCTCTATTTTAATATGTTTTCTAAGCATATTAAAGCCCATTTTTTTAACTGTTTTAACATCGTATTCCATAGCTTCGTTGGATGGCGGGGTCAAAAATCCGTCCGGATAATAACCCTGATCAAGCAGTCCGTTATGAAAATACGGCTTATTATTCAGAAAAAGTCTGGGCATACCGTTTTCATCTTTGCCGACTGAAAACTTTCTCATTCCGAAATAAGATCTTACACGGTCTTTGCCGCAGGAAAACACAACATTATAAAGGAACGGGCTTTCGGGCGACCACGGTTTAAAATTAGGTATTCTCACTACCTTTTCTGCCGTTTCGGCAATAAGCATATCGCCGTCATAAACAGAAACAAGCACTTCTGCATCTGCTTCAAAATCAAACCTTACCTGCTCATTATCGAAATCAGGCGTTATTTTTACTGAGTGAAGATACTCCTTGGGTGTGCTTTCAAGCCAAACGGTCTGCCATATTCCGCTCTGAGGGCTGTACCATATTCCGCCTCTGTTAAACTTTTGCTTACCGCGGGAATACTGCTTTGTGTCTGAAAAATCCCTGACCGTAACATTAAGACGGTTTTCACCCTCTTTTATGTTATCGGTAATTTCAAAAGAAAAAGGAGTATATCCGCCTGAATGAGAGCCTATATGAACTCCGTTAAGATACACATCTGCAATCTGGTCTACCGCACCGAAATGAATAAACACTCTGCCTTTATTAAAATCAGACGGAATATTAAAGCGCTTTTCATAATGAAGATACTCAGACGGTTCAAGCACCCTTCCGACACCCGAAAGCGGCGTTTCAGGTGAAAACGGCACAGTAATATCTGTTTTAAAATCAGACGGAAGCTCGCTGCTTTTTGAAAACTCACACTTCCAGCAACCGTTCAGATTAATATAGCTGTTTCTGACGAACTGCGGGCGCGGATACTCCGCAAGAGGGCAGTTCTTATCAATTTTTTCACCGAATTCAGTTAGCATCTTCATTCACCTCGCTGACAATCTTGGAATTTTCTATTCTTACATGTTTATTGCATATTTCAAGCGCAGCCTTTTTATGGCTTACGATAATGCACGTTACATTTTTCATTTCCTTTAAATTCATAAGGAAAGCTTTTTCAGTCTCCTCATCAAGAGCTGAGGTTGCCTCATCAAGCAAAAGCACAGGAGATTCACTTAGCATTGATCTTGCAATGGCAAGACGCTGCACCTGCCCTTCTGAAAGCCCGAGACCTTTTTCGCCTATTACGGTATCAAGCCCATCGGGAAGTTCCTTAATAAACCTGTCTGCGCAGGATATCCTGATTGCTTTTTCGAGCTCTTCATCACTGACGTCAGTATGTATAAAAGTGAGGTTATCACGTATCGTACCCGAAAGCAGCATGTTGCCCTGAGGTACATAAGAAAACAGTCTTCTTGTATGTTTATCAACAGGAATTTCGCCGTTTTGCGTTTTGAGAGAAATACTGCCGCTTTGAACATTCAGCACTCCGAGCAAAAGTTTCAGCAGGGTGCTCTTGCCTATACCTGAAATACCTGTAATAGCAATAAAATCGCCCTTTTCAACCTTTAATGAAGTGTTATCAAGTATGAGATCACGGTCATATTTAAACGTGATATTATCAAAATCAATAGATTTTAGATTTTTATATGTTTCTTCAACGTCTATATCTTTTTCATTGCTTTCTTTTTCATCAGGCAGATTAGCTATCTCCATAAGCCTCTCTGCGGACGCTATAACGCTGTAATACTTAGGAAGTATTGACGAAAGGCTTGCAAACGGGCCCTGCACCTGATTTACTAACTGAAGCATTGCGGTAACCGTACCGTATGTCATACTTATGCCGCCCATACCCAAAAGACCGAACGCTCCGTATGCAAGGGCAAACACATAACCTGCATTGAACACAGTTGAAATGCCGCCGCGTGAGGCAATAGTCATAAATCTGCGTTTCATTCTTGCCTTATAGTTCTTTTCCTGAAGAACATCTGATTCCTGCGTAATTCTGTTCTCAGCAGAAAATGATTTAACAACAAGCAGATTTATTATTGCTTCCTGGAAAAAAGAGCGTGTACTGCCCTCTGTTTCCTGAACACGCTTGTGAAGTTTCTTCAGCGGGCCCCTGAAAGCACGCAGACAGATTACAACGAAAATACCTCCTGCAAGAAAGACGAGAGCAAACACCCTGCTTATAACAACAAGGTAAATAAACGCGCAAAGCAGTTTTACAAGGTAAAATGTTGAATCTGGAACGATAGTTGTAATGCCGTCCGTAACTACTGTTATATCATTAAACAGCCTGTTTTGCAGTTCGCCAGTATGATAAGAAGTTATCTTTGAATAATCCTTTTTCATTATCTGCTGAAGCAGGTATTTTCTGTATTCCATATCAAGCCTGCCGCGGCATCGCTCTGAAAAGCTGTTGCTGAGAAGATTCAGCACCAACTGAAGCATTATTACAACAAAAAGTGCAATGGCATATTTTAAAACATAGCGGTAATCGTGGTATTCCACTGCGCCGTCTATAATATTTTTTGAAAAATTTGCAAACACAACGGAAAGACTTGCCCAAAATATATTGGCTGCCATTATCACAGCTATTTTACCGAACTGTTTTTTACCAAGGCGCATAAGCCAGCCGATTACGGCAAAATCGCTTTTTTTGAATTTTCGTGGGGAGACATTCTCAGTCACTTTGTATTACCTCGTTTTAAAATTCTTTTGATTTTATTAACTGCACGTTTTGAATAGCAGTAAAGCGGTCTTACAGGCAAAAGCGCCACCCAGACTTTTGAATAGATTTTATAAAGGCGGTTTGTTTTGAGATCTATATATTTTTTACCGTTTTTATAAAAGCCCCGCAGTACGCCTACTATCATATCATCAGTTACATACTCTTTTGAAAGCAGATTATCGCCTACTATTACGTAATGATCGCTGCACACCTTTATAACACGGTGCATTATATACTTTCCTGACTTTGTTACATAGACGGGAATATCGTATTTTTTAAGCCTGCCTTCAGGTTTTACTATGATAATGGTATCCTGCTGATTATGTATAAGCGGCTCCATTGAAGAGCCTTTTGTAAGCCCTGTGTAGATACCGTTTTGATCCACAGCTTGCTTAATAGTTTTCAAATTATCGTTATCTGCCAAAATAAATCACCTGTAAAAAACAAAAATCATTTAGAGTATAACATAATAAATATTTATATGCAAATATAAGTATATAAAAAAAGCTGCCCGAAGGCAGCTTTAATAATAAGTGTATTATTTATTAATATCTTTAAGTTTATCACTGATTTCATAAGTGATGTTATTTTCCGAACACCACTCCTTTAGCTTTTCCAAGATAAACTTATCCCCGAATTCGGTAAGCCCCTCTTTAAGTTCCGGATAAGCGTTGAAATATTTCCAGAATGTTTCAATGAAATCATCCGAATGAACTTTCTGAAGGATACCGTTTAATTTCGCCGAGCCGCGGAATTTGACAAACGCGCGCATAACCTCCTCATTGCTTACAGTGAGGAAAGGTATAAGACCAAGCGAAACGTAATAAGCTGTCTGACCGATATCATCAGGCCTATCCAGATCGTCAAGTTCGGAAATATTCTTAATAGTGTAATCTGCGTATGAAAACCAGTATTCAGATGAACCGCCGCCGCATTTTTGAAGCAATTCATCATCAATAATAAGTGTCATATTGTCTGAAACTCCCGATTATCCGATTGAATTGAGCAGGCCGCCCTTTGCAATAATATTCTGAATGAACTCCGGAAACGGCTGAGCCTGATATGTTTTTCCGAGGGTAACATCTGTGATAACGCCTGTATTGAAATCTACCTCTACCGTATCACCGTTGCGAATCTCCTTTGCCGCCTCGTCACACTCAAGAATGGCAAGACCGATATTGATTGCGTTTCTGTAGAAAATACGGGCAAAAGTTGAAGCAATTACACAAGAAACGCCGCTTGCCTTAATAGCTATAGGAGCATGTTCTCTTGATGAACCGCAACCGAAATTTGCGCCCGCAACCATGATATCGCCGGGTTTTACGTTATTCACAAATTCCTTATCTATATCTTCCATGCAATGGGAAGCGAGCCACGCATCATCGCTTTTATTAAGATAACGCGCGGGGATGATTACATCTGTATCAACATTATCGCCGAATTTATGCACAGTGCCTTTAGCTTTATCCATCACAAAAACCTCCTTAAATTTTTGCCGGGTCGGCAATGAAGCCTGCAACTGCGGAAGCAGCGGCAACAGCAGGAGAAGCAAGATATATCTCCGATTCAGTATGACCCATTCTGCCTACAAAGTTTCTGTTTGAAGTTGAAACCGCTTTTTCGCCTTTAGCAAGAATACCCATGTGACCGCCAAGGCACGGGCCGCAGGTAGGAGTTGAAACAATTGCTCCTGCCTCAATAAATATCTGGGCAAGGCCTTCTTTAATGCAGTCAAGATATATCTGCTGTGTAGCGGGAATAACGATAACACGCACACCGTCTGCAACTTTTCTGCCCTTGAGAATGGACGCCGCCATACGCATATCTTCCATTCTGCCGTTTGTGCATGAACCGATAACTACCTGATCGATTTTTATTTGCGGAACTTCGTCAATAGTTTTTGTGTTCTCAGGAAGATGCGGAAAAGCAACCGTAGGTCTGAGAGTACTCAGATCAACTGTGATTGTGCTCTCATACTCCGCGTCATCATCAGCCTCAAATACTTTGTACGGGCGTTCCGATCTGCCCTCAACATAAGCAAGAGTAACGTCGTCAACCGGGAAAATGCCGTTTTTAGCGCCGCACTCGATAGCCATATTTGAGATGGTAAGGCGGTCATCCATAGAAAGATTTTTAACGCCGTCGCCGGTGAACTCAAGGCTCTTGTAAAGTGCGCCGTCAACACCGATTCTGCCGATAATATCAAGAATAACATCCTTGCCGCATATATACTCGGGTTTTTCGCCGGTAATTACAACTTTTATTGCCGCAGGAACCTTGAACCATGCCATGCCGGTAATCATACCTGCCGCCATATCTGTTGAGCCTACACCTGTTGAAAAGGCGCCGAGAGCTCCGTATGTACATGTATGGCTGTCAGCTCCTATAATGCAGTCGCCGCATGTAACTATACCCTGCTCAGGAAGGAGCGCGTGCTCTATGCCCATTTTTCCTACATCATAATAATGCAGTATGCCGTGACGTGCCGCAAATTCCCTTACCTGCTTGCAGTTTTGAGCAGACTGAATATCCTTGTTAGGTGTAAAATGATCCATAACAAGGGAAATTCTCGTTTTGTCAAATACTTTATCCTTGCCGAATTTTTCCATTACGTTGATTGCAACGGGAGAAGTAACGTCATTTCCGAGCACCATATCAAGCTTAGCATTGATAAGCTGACCGGCTGTTACGCTTTCAAGCCCCGCATGATCCGCAAGGATCTTCTGAGTCATTGTCATTCCCATAATTATCACCTGTGTACTGAATAATATTGTGCCGAAAAAGGCATCGTCAAATTAAAGATCTTCGGAAAAAGACTCCGAACCTCTTTCGAGTGAAGTTTCACCTGTTCTTGCCATTTCGATGATACCGAAATCGGAAACAGCGCCTATGAACTCATCAATAGTGTACGGTCTGCCTGTAAGCTCAAGAGTAAAGCTTTCAAGAGTAACATCTACAATTCTTGCGCCGTATTTTCTGTTTATCTCAAGCAGTGCGTTCTTTTTATCAATTCCTTTTGCCCTGACTTTTATAAGAAGGAGCTCTGAAGAAACTGCATTCTTCTCTGTAAGAATCTCTACCTTCTTTACAATTTCAAGTTTAAGAAGCTGCATTTCGATCTGACGCGCCATATCTGATTCTGTTTCAGAAACAACGGTCATGCGAGAAAAAGCAGGATCTTCCGTTTCACTAACGGTCAACGAATTAATATTATAACCTCTTCTGCTGAAAAGGCTTGCAACACGCTGCAAAACACCGCTCTGGTTATCTACAAGTACGGAAAAAATAAGTTTTTCAGTCATTTCTCACACTCTCCTTATCAATTGAAATTCATGATAATATCGTCTGAAGAGCCGCCGGGCGGAATCATCGGCAATACATTTGAATCCGGAGAAATACGGCAGTCTACAAGAACAGGGCCGTTATACGCAAGCGCTTCTTTTACAACGCTTTCAATCTGATTGTTGTTTTCAATACGAAGGCCTTTTACGCCGAACGCTTCTGCAACCTTAACAAAATCAGTCTGTCTATGAGGATCGGTATCGGCAAAGCGGTTACCGTAAAACAGTTTCTGCCACTGACGAACCATTCCGAGAACCTGATTGTTCATAATGAACATTGTAACAGGAATGTTATATGAAGCCATTGTGGCAAGCTCGTTGAGATTCATGTGGAAGCCACCGTCACCTGCAAAAAGAACTACTCTCTTCTGCGGGCATCCGAAAGCAGCGCCCATTGCGGCGCCCATAGAATAGCCCATTGTTCCGAGTCCGCCGCTGGTGAGAAGAGTGCGCGGCTGACGGAATTTATAAAACTGAGCAGCCCAGAGCTGATGCTGACCTACATCCGTAACAACAATAGTGTCATCAGGAGTATTTTCGTCAACGCACTCAATAAGCGACTGCGGATTTACATATTCATCTATCTGATTCTGAACGAACGGACGTTTCCAGCTGTTTATCTCAGCTTTCCACTCGTCGTGCTTGCTGCTTTCAAGAGCCTTGGTAAGAAGCGGAAGAACCTCTTTGAGGTCGCCTCTCAGATGGCAGTCGGAATGTACGTTTTTATCCATTTCCGCAGGGTCGATATCAATATGTACAACATCTGCTTTAGGAGCGAATTTAAGTCTGTTGCCGGCAACTCTGTCTGAAAATCTTGCGCCGCAGGCAATAAGCACATCGCACTGTGAAGCGGCTTTATTTGATTCGAATCTGCCGTGCATACCAATAAGGCCTACATAAAGCTCATGCTGATGATCGAATGCGCCGAGACCCATAAGGGAGGAAACTACGGGGCAGTCTAATTTTTCTGCGAACTCTTTTATTTCTTTGCAGCAGTTTGAAGAAATTGCACCGCCGCCGAGATAAATAAGCGGTTTTTTACTGTTTTGAAGAAGTTCAACCGCACGGGTAATAGCTTTGTTCTTTGGATGAACAGGCTCATCGGGCAGCTGCTTGGGAACGGGATAATACTCACATTTAGCAGCTGTAATATCCTTGGGAATATCAACAAGGACAGGGCCTTTTCTGCCGCTGATGGCAATTCTAAAAGCATTTCTGAGAGTATCAGCTAATTCCTCTACATTGCGCACCATAAAATTATGCTTTGTAATAGGCATTGTAATGCCTTTGATATCAACTTCCTGGAATGAATCTCTGCCTATCATGGAAGTGCCTACATTGCAGGTGATTGCAACCATCGGAATAGAATCCATATAGGCAGTAGCGATACCCGTTACAAGGTTTGTTGAGCCGGGGCCTGAAGTTGCAAAGCAGACGCCGACTTTGCCTGTTGCTCTTGCATAGCCGTCTGCCGCATGTGACGCGCCCTGCTCGTGAGCCGTAAGAATATGCTTGAAGGTATCACCGTATTTATACAACTCGTCAAATATATTAAGAATTGTGCCTCCTGGATAGCCGAAGACCGTGTCAACGTCCTGTTCTTTAAGAACTTCAAGAACTATCTGAGAGCCGTTTAATTCCATAATAATCCCTCCGTTTTTATCTTAAAAAATATTTATAGATATTTTAGTATTTTTATGCAGTAAAGTCAAGGCATATTTTTGCCTAAAAACGGCGGCTAAAAAAATAAAAGGGCGAAAAAAGAAAGGGCGGCGTCAATTTTGCCTTGCCAAATCAAATTATGTGATATATACTATATAGATGATTGATTTGAAGATATAGAGTACAAGGAGAAATGTAAATGAAACTTGGTATCGTGGGACTTCCAAATGTAGGAAAAAGCACACTTTTCAACGCCATTACAAACGCAGGAGCACAGAGTGCAAACTACCCATTCTGCACAATTGAACCGAATGTGGGAATGGTAAGCGTTCCTGACGAAAGGCTGGACAAGCTTGCAGAAATGTATGAGCCTGATAAATTCACGCCGGCATCAATTGAATTTGTGGACATTGCGGGACTTGTAAAAGGCGCAAGCAAAGGCGAAGGTCTCGGAAACAAGTTTCTGAGCCATATTCGTGAGGTTGATGCCGTAATTCACGTTGTACGCTGCTTTGAGAATGACGATATCACACACGTTGACGGCAGTATAGACCCGAAAAGGGATATTGAAACTATTAATTTGGAACTGATACTTTCAGACCTTGATATACTTAACCGCAGAATAGACAGCAGAAAGAAAGCTATGAAGGGCGACAAAACAATTGCTCCCGAGGTTGAGTTCCTTGAAAGGCTTTACAGCGAAATGGAAGGCGGAAAGACAGCGAGAAGCTGTGAGATTTCCGAAGACGAAAGCGAATACCTCAAAGAGGTTTCTCTGCTTACTATAAAGCCTGTAATCTACGCCTGCAATATGAGCGACGAGGATTTTGCGAACGGTATTGAAAACAATAAGAATTACAACACCGTTAAAGAGATCGCCTCAGAAGAAGGGGCTGAAACACTTGCGATATGCGCTGAAACAGAAGCGGAGATTGCCACTCTTGACGAAGAAGACAAAAAGATGTTCCTTTCAGACCTTGGACTTGAAAAGAGCGGTCTTGACAGACTTATACAGAAAAGTTACAGCCTGCTCGGACTTATTTCATTCCTTACCGCCGGTAAAAAAGAAGTTAGGGCTTGGACTATCAAAAAAGGCACAAAAGCTCCTCAGGCGGCAGGAAAGATACACAGCGACTTTGAACGCGGTTTCATCAGAGCAGAGGTTGTTTCCTTTGACGATTTAATGGCAAACGGCTCCATGAACGCGTGCAAGGAAAAAGGTCTTATCAGAAGTGAAGGCAAAGAATACGTTATGCAGGACGGAGATATAGTTGAATTCAGATTCAACGTATAATTCGCTGTAAAACCAAGTTAAAACAGTTTACTTGACAATATCTTGACAATAATAGTGTATTGTTATATTATATGATTAGGTAAGCTGGAGGATTTTATGGAAAGATTTAGCAACATAAGTGAATCGGACATACTTTTGCTTGCCAAGGAAGGAGATAATGAGGCAATAGACTTCATTATCAAAAAATACAAGTATATAGCTGTAAAGACGGCGTCAGGATGGACTAACGCGGCAATTGAACCCGAAGACCTTATGCAGGAGGGTATGATAGGTTTGCTGGCGGCAGTAAAATCCTATGACGAAAAAAGAGGTATCCCCTTTCTTTCTTATGCTTATACCTGTGTGTACAACTCAATAAAAACGGCACTTCGCAAAGTGAACAGACAGAAAGATATTCCAATCAATGATGTTGTTCCGTTTGAAAAGGAGTTTGTTGACGGGAAAATAAATTCTTTAAGTGCCGAAGATTCTTTCCTTGCCGGGGAAAGCGTATCTTTGTTATTACAGCAGCTTGACAAAAGCCTTTCAAAGCTGGAAAACAGCGTATTGAGATTGTTTCTTGTTGGCTGCAGTTACAACGAAATCGCACAAAAACTTAATAAAAGTCCCAAAGCGATAGATAATGCTTTACAGCGTATAAGAAAGAAACTTAGAGAAGTTTCCTTCTGAATCATCTCCCGTACGCCCACAGCGGCAAATATTTTTTAAGAGGTAAAAAATTATGTACGAAGACAAAACTTTAATCTGCAAAGATTGCGGCAAAGAATTCATTTTCACCGCAGGCGAACAGGAGTTTTACGCTGAAAAAGGCTTTGAAAACGAACCTGTAAGATGCAAGGAATGCAGAGCAGCAAAGAAAGCGGCAATCAAGGCTTCTCGTGTTATGCACGACGCTGTATGCGCCAACTGCGGGGCTGAATGCAAAGTACCGTTTGAGCCCAAGGACGACCGCCCTGTTTACTGCAGCGAATGCTTTGCAAAACTTCAGGAGGAAGGTTCGCTCTAAACGAAAATTCCAACAAAAAAGGTTTCCGATAATTTCGGAAACCTTTTATTTTTTTATTTTATTTTAGTTTCACAGTAAATGCAGCGGTAAGTGCCTTTGTCATCCGTAAGGGCAAATTCATATTTTACGCCCTCCTCAACATTTGAAATACAGCGCGGATTGGGGCATTTTGCCACATTGACTATGCGTTTTGGCTGAGTGAGCGTTTTTTTGCTTGCAACGCCGTCTTTGATAACATTAACGGTAATATTATTATCAATAAACGCAAGCACATCAAGATCAAGATCAATAAGTTCATTTACCTTGATTATATCCTTAACGCCTAATTTTTCGCTCTTTGCGTTCTGAATAATGGCAACCTGGCATTTTTCCTTTGAAAGCCCGAGAGCCTCATATACTTTCATGCCGCTTCCGGCGCTTATATGATCCAGAACATAACCGTTTTCAATCTTATCTATTTTCATCAGTCAAGTTCACCCGCCCATCTCAGTAATGTAATTATAAGTGCCATTCTTATATATTTGCCGTTTAGCGCCTGATCAAAATATTTTGCTCTTGGATCAGCGTCTACCTCGCGGGCAATCTCATTAACCCTCGGAAGCGGGTGCATAATGGTAAGATCCTTCTTGGCATTTTTGAGTTTATCCTCATCAAGGATAAAAGCGTCCTTATGTTTCAGATACTCATCCTCAGAGAAAAATCTTTCTCTCTGAACACGAGTCATATAAAGAATGTCAAGCTCAGGCATAACATCTTCCATTTTATCAACAACGCTGTATTCAATACCGTTTGCAACAAGATAATCTGAAATTATATAATCCGGCACAGAAAGCTCTTTGGGTGATATAAGCACAAATTTAATGTTTTTATATCTGCTCATTGCCTTAACAAGGCTGTGAACCGTTCTGCCGAACTTCAGATCTCCGCAGAGACCGATAGTAAGATTTTCAAACGAACCCTTTTCCCTGTGTATAGTGAGCAGATCCGTCATAGTTTGAGTTGGGTGGCTGTGTCCCCCGTCGCCCGCATTTATTACAGGCACAAGAGAAGTAAAGGTGGCAACTTTGGGCGCTCCTTCAATGGGATGGCGCATCGCTATTATATCTGCATAGCAGGATACCACTCTTATAGTATCTTCCACCGTTTCACCCTTTGAAGCGGAAGAGGAATTAGCCTCGGAAAATCCGAGAACACTGCCGCCGAGTTCAAGCATAGCCGCCTCGAACGAAAGTCTTGTCCTTGTGCTCGGCTCAAAGAACAGAGTTGCAAGTTTTTTGCCTTCGCAGACTTTTGCATATTTCTTTTTGTCTGAAATTATGTCATCTGCAAGAGCGATGATATCATTTATCTCGCTGACGGATAAATCAGTTGTGTCAAGTAAATGCCGCATATTATTTACCTTAACCTTTCTGCCCGCATTAAATTGTTATATCAGTGCATACGCAGCAGCGGGAAATAAAGCGTATGACGCAATTCAGCCGCATAAAATACATTATCGTATTCAATCGGCATAAATCCGTATATTATTCTTCAGCGCCGTAAGTTTTGAGATAGTTCTTTATGCGCTCAACGTGTTCGCTGTTGCCTTCGTCTTCCTCAAGATACTCAATAATATCATATACATCAACAATTGAATATACGGGGAAACCGTACTCCTCGCCGACTTCGGCAATAGCGGATTTTGAAGTCTGGCCTTTTTCTTTTCTGTCTACCATAACGAAAACGGCGGCAACTTTAGTATCTTTTATTTTTGAAAGGATTGACATACTTTCTCTGATTGCGGTGCCTGCGGTAACTACGTCCTCAACAATAACGATTTCCTCGCCTGCCTTGGGAACATAGCCAACAAATACGCCGCCCTCACCGTGGTCTTTCTCCTCTTTTCTATTGAAGAAGAAAGGCACGTCAAGTCCGTGCTGTGCAAGCGCAACAGCTGCCGATACGGAAATCGGAATACCTTTGTAAGCCGGGCCGTAGAGAACAGCTTTTTTATTGCCGAGTTTATCAAAATAAGCCTTGGCGTAAAACTCGCCGAGTTTTTGAATCTGAGCGCCTGTTTTAATATCGCCCGCATTTATAAAATAAGGTATCTTTCTGCCGCTCTTTGCGGTGAAATCGCCGAATTTAAGAACTCCTGCGTCTTCAAGAAACTTTATAAATTCCTTTTTATAGCCTTCCATACATAACTCTCCTTAACCTACAAACTCTTCAACACAGCGGCGGTATGCGGCAACGGGATCAGCCGCCTGAGTGATCGGTCTGCCTACAACAATATAATCGGAACCGATCTCTTTTGCCTTTTCAGGTGTTGTAACACGCACCTGATCGCCTACCTCGCCGTCTGCAAATCTTACGCCGGGTGTAACAGTCATAAACTCTTTGCCGCAGGCATCTTTTACCATTCCTGCCTCAAGCGGAGAGCACACAACGCCGTCAAGACCTGCCTCTTTTGCGTTCTGAGCATATTTTACTATTGTATCATTGATAGAAGCGTTGATAAGAAGTTCGTTCTGCATTCTTTCCTCGCTTGTTGAAGTAAGCTGTGTAACTGCAATAAGTACGGGTCTTGTGCCGTCCTCACGGGTAAGCCCCTCAACAGCGGCTTTCATCATTTCTACGGTACCCGCAGCGTGAAGATTTGTCATATCCACATCAAGGTCACGCAGAACGCTCATAGCCTTTTTAACGGTATTCGGAATATCGTGAAGTTTCAAATCAAGAAATATTTTATGACCCCTTGCTTTGATCTCACGCACGATTGACGGACCCTCCGCATAAAAAAGCTCCATGCCTATTTTGACAAACGGCTTTTCATCGGTAAACTTGTCCAGAAAATCGAATGTTGCCTTTTTGCTGTTGAAATCACAGGCAATAATTACGTCTTTTCCCATTAATCCACCACTCCTATTATATCGCTTATTTTTTCAATGCCGTGGCTCTCGCAAAGCGACGGCAGTTCTTCAATAATATTTTTGCAGGCAAACGGGTCAACAAGATTTGCCGCACCAACCTGCACGGCGGTAGCTCCCGCCATCATCATCTCAATAACATCACGGGCGCTTGAAACTCCGCCGCAGCCCATTACAGGGATACCGCAGGCCTTTGATACCTGATATACCATTCTGACTGCTACCGGGAAAACAGCTTTTCCTGAAAAACCGCCCATTTTATTTGCAATAACGGCGGCACGTCGTTTTATATCAACGCGCATACCAAGCAGCGTATTTATAAGGCATATACCGTCTGCTCCCGCCTCTTCGCATGCTTTTGCTATAGAAACAATATCCGTAACATTAGGTGAAAGCTTAATAACAACGGGTTTTGTAGTTACTGCCTTTACCGCCTTTGTAACTTCTGCTGCGCAGGCAGGATCAGTACCAAAACTCATGCCGCCGCCGTGAACATTCGGGCAGCTAACATTTACTTCAAGTATTCCTACCTGCTCCTGCTTATCAAGAAGCGAACAGGTGTAAGCGTAATCATCAACTGAAAATCCGCTTACATTAGCAATAACTTTTTTACTGAAATATTTTTTCATCTCAGGAAGTTCGTGCTCAATTACATGCTCAACACCCGGATTCTGAAGCCCTACTGCATTAATCATACCGTCATAACACTCAGCAATTCTTGGAGTCGGATTGCCAAAGCGCGGCTCTTTTGTTGTGCCTTTAAAAGAGAACGAACCGAGAATATTTATATCATAAAAATCCTTAAACTCATTGCCGAAGCCGAAAGTTCCGCTTGCAGGCACTACGGGATTATCCATCTGCATACCGCAGAAATTCACGGAAAGATCTACCATACTATCTCCTCCCTGAAAAGCACGGGGCCGTCTTTGCAAATACGCTTACTGCCGTACTTTGTTTTGCATGAGCATCCCATGCAGGCACCGAAGCCGCAGCCCATACGCTCCTCAAAGCTGTACTGCCCCGAAGTTTTAACTTTGCTTTCTATTGCCCTGAACATAGGCATTGGCCCGCAGGTGTAAAAATAGTCGTAATCATCGGGCATTGCATCAGTTACAAAACCTTTCACACCGTAAGAACCGTCTGCGGTGGCAATAATGACGGGAACGCCGAGCGCTTTGAACTCATCCTCATAAAATATTTCATCTTTCTTATTAAAGCCGAGCACAACAACAGGTTTCTGACCGTCATTGAGCAGACATTTTGTGAGGTTGTAAAGAGGAGGAACACCTACCCCGCCGCCGATAACAAGCGGCTTTTTTGATTTTGATATATCATATCCGTTGCCGAGGCCTGTAAGGCAGTCCAGACATTCGCCAGCTTTGAGCTGTGACATATGAGCAGTTCCCTCGCCTACCACCTTATAGATAATAAGTATCTCCGTATCGTTATAATCGCACACGGATATGGGGCGGCGCAGAAACTTGCCGTCAAGCTTTATATTTATAAACTGCCCCGGAGCCGTTATATACTGTGTGTCGCCCTCAAGGCGCATTTCGTATACATCGGCTGTGAGCTGTTTATTAGATAAAATTTTATAAACACTGTTTTTATACATAAATCTTACTCCGCGTCTATTGTTGATACACCGAGTGTTATCTCCTCGAGCACGTCAAGCAGTACCTTGACTGTATCGAGTGATGTGAACATTGTAACGTTATTTTCTACTGCGGCGCGGCGTATCTCCGAGCCGTCTGAATGGCTGTCGCCGTGACTTACGTCAATTGTGTTGATAACATAAGAGATATGACCCTGTCTGAGAGCCTTGAGTATCTCATCACTGTCATCCTCAGTAAGTTTAGCACGAACTCGAGTGCGTATACCGTGCTTTTTAAGGAATTTGGCAGTGCCCTCTGTTGCCTCGATATTGAAACCGAGATCATAGAAACGCTTGATAAGCGGAAGCGCGGCGGGCTTATCGTTATCAGCTATCGTAACAAGAACTGTGCCGTAGTTGGAAACGTTCATTCCGCTTGCCTGTATTGCTTTGTAAAGAGCGCGGGTAAGAGATTTATCATAGCCGATAGCTTCACCTGTTGACTTCATTTCGGGTGAAAGATAAGTATCCATACCTTTAAGCTTTGAGAATGAGAATGCAGGCGCTTTTACATACCAGCGTTTCTTTTCAGACGGGTAAACTTCCGTAATTCCCTGCTCTTTAAGGCTGTGACCCAGGATAACTCTTGTGGCTATATCCGCCATGGGAATTGAAGTTGCCTTGGAAAGGAAAGGAACTGTTCTTGAAGAACGCGGATTTACTTCGATAACATAAACATCGTCATTTGAATCTGCAATGAACTGAATATTGAAAAGGCCTACAATATTTATTGCCTTTCCTAGTTTCACCGTATAATCGATAATTTTATCTTTTACAGCCTGTGAAACGGAGAATGTGGGATAAATAGAGATTGAGTCACCGCTGTGAACGCCTGTTCTTTCAACATGCTCCATAATGCCGGGAATGAACACATCATTGCCGTCGCAGATAGCGTCTACCTCCAGCTCCTTACCCATAATATATTTATCAACGAGTACGGGCTGTTCAGTATTAATTTCAACCGCCGTCTGGAGATAATGGCGAAGGCTCTCCTCATTTGCAACTATCTGCATTGCTCTGCCGCCGAGAACGAATGACGGACGGACAAGAACGGGATAGCCGATGCTTTCAGCTACTCTTACGCCCTCTTCAATATCTGTTACGGCAAGACCCTTTGGCTGAGGTATTCCGAGTTCATTCATTACCTTTTCGAATGAATCTCTGTTTTCAGCGCGGTCTATTGCTTCAACATCAGTGCCGATGATTGGCACTCCGAGAGCATCAAGCGGAGGAGCAAGGTTGATAGCGGTCTGACCGCCGAGTGATACTACGATACCGAGCGGATTTTCAAGCTCGATAACATTCATAACATCCTCAACGGTGAGGGGTTCAAAATAGAGCTTGTCCGAAGTGGTATAGTCTGTTGAAACCGTTTCGGGGTTGTTGTTTATTATGATCGCCTCATATCCGGCATCTCTGATAGACCAGATGGCGTGAACGGTTGAATAGTCAAACTCAACGCCCTGGCCTATTCTGATAGGACCTGAACCGAGAACGATTATTTTTTTCTTATCGGAAACGATGCTTTCGTTTTCTTCTTCATAAGTTGAATAGAAATACGGAACGTATGAGTCAAACTCAGACGCGCAGGTATCTATCATCTTATAAACCGGGAATATTTTATTTTCTTTGCGGAGCTTGAACACATCGCCCTCGCTCATATTCCAGCAAATGCCGATATACTTATCAGAGAAGCCCATTTTCTTTGCATCTCTGAGTACCTGCACATCGCCTGCGTTATTTTTAACGGTGCTTTCAAACTCAACTATATTCTTTATTTTTTCAATAAAGAGCATATCAATCTTTGTAGCGTTATAGATGAGAATGGGGTCTACGTTGAGACGGATAAGCTGCGCAATGGCATATAATCTGTCATCAGTGCCTATCTTAATATAGTCAAGCAGTTCGGCTGCGGAATAGCTGTCAAACTTCTTGCTGTAGATATGGCACACGCCTGTTTCAAGGGAGCGAACTGCCTTTAAAATGCTTTCTTCAAGCGTTCTGCCTATTGCCATTACCTCGCCCGTTGCTTTCATCTGAGTATTCAGGCTGTTATTTGCGTCTGCAAATTTATCAAACGGGAAACGAGCTATCTTTGTAACCACGTAGTCAAGAGTAGGCTCAAAAGAAGCAGGTGTATTTGCAATCGGAATTTCATTGAGGTTAAGACCTACGGCTATCTTAGCAGATACTCTTGCGATAGGATAGCCTGAAGCCTTTGACGCAAGCGCTGAAGAACGGGAAACTCTGGGGTTTACCTCAATGAGATAATACTGGAAAGAATGTGGGTCAAGCGCAAACTGAACATTGCAGCCGCCCTCTATTTTAAGCTCGCGGATAATACGAAGAGCGGAGTCACGAAGCATCTGATACTCTTTGTTGGTAAGCGTCTGAGACGGACATACAACGATTGAGTCGCCCGTATGGATACCGACAGGGTCGATATTTTCCATATTACATATAGTAATGGCGGTATCATTTGCGTCACGCATTACTTCGTATTCTATTTCTTTATAACCCTTTATGCTTTTTTCAACAAGAACCTGATTTACGGGAGAAAGGGCAAGAGCGTTTTTAAGCATAAGCCTGCACTCTTCCTCATCATCGGCAAAACCGCCGCCTGTGCCGCCGAGTGTGAATGCGGGACGCAGAACTACGGGATAGCCTATCTCCTTAGCTATTCTAAGGCCGTCCTCAAGATTATCACATATATCTGAGGGAAGAACAGGCTCGCCGAGAGTTTCGCAGAGTTCCTTGAAAAGTTCTCTGTCCTCAGCTCTTTCTATTGCCTCAAAACGTGTGCCGAGAATTTCAACATCACATTCTTTGAGGATACCTTTCTTTGCAAGCTGAACAGCAAGGTTAAGACCTGTCTGACCGCCCAAAGACGGCAATATGGCGTCCGGACGCTCATGGCGGATGATTCTTGCAACATATTCAAGAGTAAGCGGCTCCATATATACCTTATCGGCAATCTGGGTATCTGTCATTATTGTTGCAGGGTTTGAGTTGATGAGCACAACCTCATATCCCTCTTCTTTAAGTGAAAGACAAGCCTGAGTACCGGAGTAATCGAACTCCGCGGCCTGGCCTATAACGATAGGGCCTGAACCGATTACGAGAATTTTATGTATATCAGTACGTTTCGGCATATTACTCAGCCTCCTTTTTCATAAGAGATATAAATTTATCAAAAAGATATTCACTGTCCTGAGGGCCCGGTGCACTTTCAGGATGATACTGAACGGAGAAAAGACGGTTTTCTCTGCTTTCAACTCCTTCTGCTGTATTATCAAGCAGATTCTTATGGGTGAGTTTAAGCTCTGTTCCCTCAAGAGAATCGCAGTCAACGGCGTATGAGTGGTTTTGTGAAGTGATCTCTATCTTACCTGTTTCAAGATTCATTACAGGATGGTTTCCGCCTCTGTGCCCGAACTTCATTTTGAATGTTTTGGCGCCGAGCGCAAGAGAAATCATCTGATGACCGAGGCAGATACCGAAGATGGGAAGCTTTCCCTTTAATTCTTTTACAACATTAATAACGGGGGTTACATCCTCCGGATTTCCGGGGCCGTTTGAGAGGAACAGACCGTCAGGGCGCATCTTCATTATTTCTTCAGCTGTTGTATTGTAAGGCACAACTGTTACATTGCAGCCTTTTTCATTGAGCTTTCTGATTATATTAAGCTTGATACCGCAGTCTATTGCAACTACATCATATTTGTGGTTAGGTGTGCGTGAATACCAGCGCTTTTTACAGGAAACTCGTGACACCATATCGTGCGGTATTTCATAATCCGCAAGCATCTTCATGGCTTTTTCATGCGAAGTATCGGCATTTGTTATAAGCACTTTCTGGCTTCCCTCATCACGAATGATACGGGTGATTTTTCTTGTATCAACTCCGCTTATGCCGGGAATTGAATACTCGTCCAGCACTTCAGACAGAGTTTTGGTGTAGCGGAAATTTGAGGGGAGGTCGTTGTATTCCCTTACAATCATACCGCCCATTGTAGGAACTTTGGTTTCATAATCTTCATCGGTCATACCGTAGTTGCCGATAAGCGGATAAGTCATACATACCATCTGGTCTGTATATGACGGGTCGGACATGATTTCCTGATACCCCACCATGGAGGTATTAAAAACTATTTCGTTTATGGCTTCTTTATCCGCACCGAAGCCGTAGCCGTAAAATTCCGTGCCGTTTTCAAGCACGATTTTCTTGTTATACGGTTTCATAAACAATCTCTCCTCTCAACATCGTTAATTTATTCTGAGCATAAAGCTCCCAGCCGTCAAACGGCGTTGATTTTCCCATACTTATAAATTTTGATGAATCAACAGTAAACTTACTGTCAAGATCATACACACAAAGATCAGCGGGCGCGCCGGGCTCGATTTTTCCGCCCTCTATACCGAATATCTGCCGCGGACGCACAGCCATAAGATCAACAAGCTTTTCAAGAGTGATAAAGCCTGTCCTTACAAGCTTAGTATAAAGCACAGGAAAAGCGGTTTCAATACCTGTTATGCCCATTGCGCTTTTTTCAAGACCTTTTGATTTTTCTTCTGCGGAATGAGGCGCATGGTCTGTTGCAATAACATCTATTGTGCCGTCTTTTATTCCGTCAAGCAGAGCCTGCTTGTCTTCGGCAGACCTGAGCGGCGGGTTCATTTTAAAACGGCCGTCCTCCTGCAAGTCATCCTCACACATAGTAAGATAATGCGGAGCGGTCTCGCACGTTACTTTTACTCCGCGTGCTTTCGCTTTTCTTATTATATCAACGCTTTCCTTGGTTGAAATGTGGCACACATGATAGCGGCAGCCCGTTTCCTCAGCAAGGCGGCAGTCACGTTCTATCTGCTGCCACTCGCTTTCACTGCAAATACCCTTGTGACCGTGTTCACGGCAGTACCTGCCGTCATGAATATATCCTCCGTTAAGAAGTTCATTTACTTCGCAGTGAGCGGAAATCACAGCTCCGAGGCGGGAGCACTCTTCCATTGCCTCACGCATAAGTTCTTCGTCCTGAACACCGGTACCGTCATCAGAAAATCCTATGACCTTATCCTTGAGAGCGGCAAAATCAACGCACTCTCCCCTGCCTTTTCTGCCCTTTGTGATTGAAGCAAACGGAAACACATCGATTACCGCATCACGTTTAATGGCATCAAGCTCAGCCTGAAGGTTTTCAGGGCTGTCCGGCGGAGGATTTAGATTTGGCATAGGGCACACTGCGGTATAACCCGACTTTGCGGCAGCCTGTGTTCCTGATTTAATTGTTTCCTTATAAGAAAATCCGGGCTCCCGAAGATGAACATGAACATCAACAAAACCCGGAAATAAAAAGTATTTGTAATTAAAATCAAAAACACGATCAGCTCTATTTTGAGAAATAGAAATACCAAGGCTGTGAATTATGGAATCTTCAATTAAAACATCGGATTTTTTAAACTTTTCGCCTGTATAAACCATGGCGTTTTTAATAAGAGTCCTCATAAAACCGCACCTTTCGTTTTAGATATTATATATTAAACACATCTGCAAGTCAATTACAAAATTGTTACAAACTGTATAAGAATATTGAATCAGATATTTTATTTTATTAAACTATGTTATGTTATATACAGATTAATAAATATGTACTTATTCGGAGGAGCTTTATGAAGATTGCCGTTATAGGCGGAGGCGGTGTAAGAAGCGTTTTTCTTGCAAAAAGCATTGCCGCGCGTGCCGAGGAGCTTAAAATAAATGAATTGGTATTTATGGACAATGACGAAAAGAAACTCAGAATATACGGAACGATGGCAAAGAAAACTTCAAACCTCATCTGCTCTTCACTTGATTTTAAAATCACCACGAACGCTGTGGAGGCGGTTGAAAACGCCGATTATGTTATAACCACAATAAGAGTCGGCGGCGATGATATGCGTGTAAAGGATGAACGCGCCGCTCTGAACATGGGTGTGCTCGGCCAGGAAACCACAGGCGCCGCCGGACTTTCATTCGCTATGAGAAGCATAAGCGCGCTTGCTGATTACTGTGAACTAATCAAAAAGCACGCAAAAAAAGGCTGCAAGGTATTCAATTTCACAAACCCTGCGGGCGTTGTATCTCAGACTCTGCGTGATATGGGGTATGATTTTACATATGGTATATGCGACGCACCCAGTGGAATGCTCAGAAGCTTTGAAAAGCTTTACGGCGCAGAGGAAGGCTCGGCAAAGGGCGAAATATACGGACTTAATCATCTTTCATATTTCACTTCGATTAAAATTAACGGAAAAGAAATGATTGACGAAATCATAGACAATGATGAAGCCTATGAAAAAACCGACCTGAGATATTTTGAAAAAGACCTGCTTAAAAGCAGAAAATCAGTTTTAAATGAATATCTTTACTATTTTTATTACAGAGAAAAAGCGCTTGCAAATATTCTGAACGCCGATAAAACACGCGGCGAACAGATTGCCGAGATAAACAGACACATGACGGCGGAACTTGAAAAGGTAGACATAGAAAACGACTTTGAAACAGCGCTTGGTATATTTGAGCACTGGTACGGAGAACGCGAAAACAATTATATGGCAAGCGAAACAGGCATCAAACGAAAAGAGCCGTGGAAATTTGATATTTTCGGCAAAGATGACGGCGGTTATGCCGGAGTTGCGCTGAAATTCATAGAGATAGCCATAAGCGGAAAAACCGACAGCATGATACTCTGCGTTCCGAATAACGGCGCGATTGAGGGGCTGCTTGACAGCGATGTTGTTGAGATAACTTGCAACATTGATAAAAACGGCGCTGTTCCTCACCGTTTCGGCAAAGTAGACGAGCAAAATCTGGAACTCATAAGGCGTGTCAAAAACTACGAGCGCCTTGCAAGCGAAGCAATAAGAACAAAATCAAGAGAAAAAGCAATAGAGGCACTTACTCTTCATCCGCTTGTTAACAGTTACAGCATTGCAAAAGAACTGACCGACAAATACATAGAATACAATAAAGAATATACGGGAGAGTGGAAATAATGTCTTTTATTGCAGGCGCAGGAGCAACAAATGTAGATTTACTTTACGAGGATATGCCTAAGATACCCGATGTGGGAGAAGAAATTTATACTGATAAATTTTCGTGTCAGCTCGGCGGAGGACTTCCGGCAACGCTTATCAATATAGGCAGGCTCGGCATCGAATCAAAGATAGCAACAGAACTCGGCGGCGACATGTTTTCCGCTTTTGCGTCGGAACAGTATAAAAAGAATAATGTTGAGCCTATGAACATATATAAAGGAAGTTCGATTCCTCTTAACATAACCTCAGCTATAATTCTTAAAGACGACAGAAGCTTTATTACATACGGCAAGGGCAGCATTGAGCCTGATGACGAGGCAAAAGAAAGCTTTTACAATATGGCGCACGGGGCAAAAATATGCCTTATGCAGCCGGGCGGATTTATTGAAGTTTACAAAAAGCTGAAATCTGAAGGCACTCTTATGGTGCTTGATATGGGCTGGGATGAGAATATGAGTGTTGAAAAATACTCAGATTTGCTTGATACGGCTGATATCTACACACCAAACAGAAAAGAAGCGCTCAGAATTACAGGAGCGGCTAACGAAAACGACGCAGCAGACGCTTTAAAAAAATATATTGACAGAGTTATTGTTAAGGTGGACAAAGACGGCTGTATCGGCATAGACAACGGCGAAAGATTTTTCGTAAAGAGCGTTGAGAAATTTAAGAACAAGGACAGCACAGGCGCGGGAGACGCATTCCTTGCAGGGCTTTGCTACGGACTTTTTTATGACTACCCGCTTAAAGACTGCATTGAATTCGGAAACATCACCGGCGGCAAGGCCGTTACGGCAGTTGGCGCTCTTTCCGCTTATGTAACAGAAAAAGAACTGCTTAAACTGAAAGAGGAAAATTATTAATGGCAAGAGAACTTGAGCCGTATCAGCTTATTGAGAGAAGCATTATAAAGCGTTTCAGAAAAGAAATTTGGAACCCTTTTATTCTTGCTGTAAAGCAGTACGAGCTTATAAAAGAAAATGACAAAATAGCGGTATGCATTTCGGGCGGCAAGGATTCTATGCTTTGCGCAAAACTTATGCAGCAGCTTCAGCGCCACAGCGATGTGCCGTTTGAACTTGTATTTCTTGTTATGGACCCCGGGTATAATACCGAAAACAGAAAAAAGATAGAAGAGAACGCGAAACTGCTTAGGATACCCATAACGGTATTTGAAAGCAATATTTTTGAAGTGGCAAACAGCACAGAAAAAAATCCGTGCTATTTGTGCGCAAGAATGAGGCGCGGTCATCTTTACGCAAAAGCAAAGGAGATGGGCTGCAACAAAATTGCGCTGGGCCACCATTTCAGCGATGTGATTGAAACCACGCTTATAGGAATGTTTTACGGCTCACAGATACAGGCAATGCTGCCGAAACTGCACAGCACTAATTTTGAGGGCATGGAGTTAATTCGCCCTATGTATTGTATTCATGAAGATTCCATTAAAGCATGGTGCAAATACAACTCACTTGAATTTATACAGTGCGCATGCCGTTTCACGGAGCAGTACAAAAATAACGGCAACGAAAATATGATGAGCAAACGTCAGGAAATAAAAGACCTTATCCGAGAACTGAAAAAGACGAATCCTAATATTGAACACAGCATATTCAAAAGTATTCACGCCGTTTGCCTTGATACGATGCCGGGATATAAATCAGACGGTATTGAGCACACGTTTCTTGAAAAATACTAAAATACCAAAATTATTATTCTATAAACAAAAAGCCCCGCGGAAAATATCCGCGGGGTTGATTTTTTGTTTCTTCAGCAAAGAAAAAACCCCCGGTTCTACCGGGGGAAATAAAAAGCTTTAGTAAAAATAAAAACGGCTAGCTAAAAGCAAGCCGAGAGTATAGGTAAAAATAACCTCCAGGTATAATAGAAACGGTTTGGCAGCCGCGTTACTAAAATACAGGAGGTTAAAAATATGATAAAAAAGAACGGAAACAATGAAATAAAAACATTATCACACTCTACATATAGATGTCAGTACCATATAGTGTTTGCACCAAAATATCGTAGAAAAGAGATATATGGAAAAATAAAAAAAGATATCGGAGAAATAATCCGAAAATTGTGCGAACAAAAAGGAGTAGAAATCATAGAGGCAGAAGCGTGCAAAGATCATATACACCTATTGGTGTCAATCCCACCGTACACAAGTGTAGCACAATTCATGGGATATCTCAAGGGGAAAAGTACGCTGATGATTTTCGACCGACACGCAAATTTAAAGTATAAGTATGGAAACCGACATTTTTGGTGTAGAGGGTACTATGTAGATACAGTCGGTCGAAACAAGAAAGTGATAGAAAAGTACATACAAAATCAACTTGAGGAAGATTATGCAAATGACCAGGTATCAATAAAAGAGTACATAGACCCGTTCACGGGTAACAAGAATAAGTAAGCAAAAGAAAAACAGCCGCACGAGAGCGGCTGCTTGAAATAGTAATGCGATGCCAAACTTCAGTGCCGACTTTTAGTCGGCAAGCCAGTAGGCGGCCCTTATAGGGCCTGTGCAAACCACCAGTTCAACTGGTGGTTATGATTTTTTATTCTTTTTCAAGCAGGAATATTTCGGATTCAAGCGGTTTGTAATAAATGATGTCAATACCCTTGTTCATCAGATATGCGCCGCTTTTTCTGAAGTTTCTGAATTCGGATTTTACAGTGTATACGGCGTTTTCGTCAAGCCCTTTAAATTTAAGGTTGACAAATCTGTTGCCGAAGAATGAATTTGCGCCCGTACAAGCAAAATAAACAGCCTGTGATCTGTCCTCATTTACATAGCCGTTGAAATATATTTTATCCTCTGCGTAGTTCATTATCCTGTAAAGATCACCGAATTGAACTGTGCGGCGTATTTTTTTGTAAAGCGCGATATATTTTTTGCAGTCCTCAATTTCCTCTTTGCTCAGTTTCGTAAGGTCTGAGCCCACTGAAAGAGAGCCTTGCATTGATACGGCAAATCTGAATGCCATTGAAACGGGGCGGGCTGTTTTATTTGTGTCTGTAACCCATGCTCTCATGCACTTTATGGGGTAGAGTAAGCTGTATCCCTGCTGTATGTCAAGTCTGTCAACAGGGTCTGTATTGTCACTCGGCCACACCATGTCAAAATGGCTCAAAGAGCCAAGGTCAGTACGTGCTCCGCCGCTTGCGCACGCCTCAAACTGAACATCAGGGTGCTTTTCTTTAAGCTGATCAACTATGCTGTAAATTGCCTGTGAATGTCTGTACCACAGCTCCTTGCCGTTTTCAAGATTGTCTGTTCCCGTTTCCGAAAACGGTCTGTTCATATCCCACTTTATGTATTTTATGTTGTTTTCGCTCAGAAGCTTGTCAAGAAATCCGAATACATATTCTTTTACTTCGGGTTTTGTCATATTCAGCACAAGCTGATGCCTGAGCAGGCTGGGAGTTCGTGATTCGTAATTGTAAGTCCAGTCGGGATGTTTTTTGTAAAGTTCTGAACGCGGATTAACCATTTCGGGTTCAACCCATATTCCGAAATCCATTTCCAGGGCGTTCACACCGTCTATAAGCGGCTTCAGTCCGTTAGGGAATTTATCTCTGTTTACTTCCCAGTCTCCAAGACCTGCATTGTCTGATAATCTTGTGGAAAACCAGCCGTCATCCATAACAAAAAGTTCGCAGCCTATTTCCGCGGCGGTTTTGGCAAGCTCAAGCTGGCCTTTTTCGCTTACATTGAATTCCGTTGCTTCCCAGCTGTTATAAAGTACCGGCAGAACCTCATTCGCAAACCTTTTTGGTAAAATATGGCTTACAGCAAATCTGTTTATCATTCTGCTCATGTTTCCGAGACCTTGAGCGATACCGCAGAAAACGGACGGTGTTCTGAATTCCTCACCGCACTCAATCGTCTGTGAAAAATCGAAGTCGTTAAGACCTATCACAGCGCTGGTTCTCCCCGTGAAATCCCTTTCGGCAGAAATCTTGTAGTTTCCGTCCCATTCAAGCACGGCAAAATATACTTCACCGTATTCCTCGTCAGGCTTTTCAGCCGCAATAAGAGCGGGCAGGTGATTGTGGCCTGTTGTGCCTTTTCTGCTTTCAAATGAAAGGGTGCCGGTTTCAAGCTTCTGTTCTGTTTTGCGAAATTCGCCGCCCCATGAGCCGTTTGAGTTAATAACAGTATACGCCCTCTGGCCCGGCAGATTTATTTCGGCGCTTGCCGCCTTTTCAAGAATTATTTTGCTTTTCGATTGGTTTCTGATAACAGCATATCTCTCTATAATATCGTTTTCCTCAAAAAGCCTGTATATAAGCGAAACGCTAAGGCCGTACTTATCGTCATTGAGTATAAGCTCAAGCGTATTTTCAGTTATTTTGCTGTCTTTATATTTGAGCACGGTGTCCCTGCACCCGTCCTCAAACAAACACTTCAAAGCGTATTCCCTGTATATCGTTCCGCCGTACGGAGCATATTCAGTAGGGGTGAAATCAAGCGAAGAGTGGTTTGAGTTCTGCTCTTCAAGTTCGTTAATTTCAAAATCTTCGCGCGGGCAGGGCGTTCCCCAGTGCAAATGATAAATACCCAGTTCACCTGCGCCGATCACATACTGGTATTTTTTGGTTTCAAGCACAAAAATGCCGTTTTTCGTTTCGGTTATTTTCATAAGCGGGCCTTTCTTAATCTGATTTCCTTATTTTATGATATAATACCATTTCTTTTTTTAATTGACAAGATTTTATTATCCTGTTATACTAAATTAGTAATACTATCTATTTTCAATTTACGGAAGTGTTAAATATGGGAAAAAATAAAGTTCAGATAAAAATTTGCGGCGCAACTTATTCAATTATCACAGATGATGATACGGAGTATGTAGAAGAACTCGGCGAGTTTATTGACAGCGAAATGAAAAATATTTCTTCTCAGAACCCCAGCCTGTCTTCAATGCAGTGTGCTGTGCTCGTTGCGCTTGATCAGGCAGATTCCTGCAAAAAGGCTACTGCCTCCGCAGATAATCTCAGAGCTCAGATTAAAGATTATCTTGAGGACAGCGCAAGGGCTCGTATGGAGGTCGATGTTGCGCGCAGGGAAATAGAAAGGCTCAACAGAGAGATCTCTAATTTAAGGGAAAAACTTAACGGCTGAGTCGGGTGTTTTTATAATATGCAATTTGAAATATTAGCTCCCGCAGGTTCGTGGGATGCGCTTGTTGCCGGCGTCAGATGCGGTGCAAACGCGGTTTATCTGGGCGGTAAATCGCTGAGCGCGCGCAGAAATGCCGGCAATTTTAATGATGAGGAGCTTGAACGCGCCGCCGAATACTGCTCTGCGCGCGGAGTAAAGATACACCTTGCAGTAAATACACTCTGCAAAGACGGTGAATTTGAAGATGCTTATGATCTTGTTTCTCATGCGCTTTCATGCGGTGTGGATGGATTTATCGTGCAGGATCTGGGCATTGCTCAGATGATCAGAAATTGCTTTCCACAGGCTTGTCTCCATGCTTCCACACAAACAAGCGTTATGACCCCATCAGGTGTTGCGGCGCTTAAAGAACTCGGCTTTTCACGTGTGGTGCTCCCGCGTGAGATGAGCTTTGATGAAATAAAGGAAATATCTGATTCTACTGATATGGAGCTTGAGATGTTTGTGCACGGCGCGCTTTGCATGAGCGTTTCAGGTCAGTGCTATATGTCTGCAATGATAGGGCAGAGAAGCGGAAACAGGGGGCTTTGCGCCCAAACCTGCCGCCTGCCTTTTTCGGCTTGTTCTAAGGACAGATATGTTTTGAGCCTCAAAGATTTAAGCCTTATAGAAAGGCTTGCACAGATAGATAAACTCGATGTTATGAGCCTTAAAATAGAGGGCAGAATGAAACGGCCGGAGTACGTAGCCGCGGCAGTTACTGCCGTCAGGGAAGCTGTTGAAGGCAGTTATTCGCAAAAAACAAAAAATACTCTGCAAAGCGTTTTCAGCCGAAGCGGATTTACAAGCGGATATTTTGACGGTAAGACGGGTGCTGATATGTTCGGCATCAGAAATAAAGAAGATGTTGTTGCCGCTTCCGGTGTGCTCAAAGAGCTTTCACATCTTTATGATAATGAAAACCCGCTTGTAAAACTTGATATGGATTTTGAAATGCACCGCAGCAGAAATGCGGTGCTGACTGCATATGCCCTTGGGAAAACTGCGGTTGTTACAGGCTGTATGCCTGAAGAGGCACTGCGTACCCCGCTTACAGAAGAAAGTATAAAAGCCAGGCTGTCCAAACTCGGCGGCACTCAGTTTTACGCAGGAAATATTAGTGCGGATATTGATGACGGGCTTATTCTTTCGGCAAGCGCAATAAATGATATGCGCCGCAGGGCAGTTGAAAGTTTATCCGAATATAAAAGCATAAAAGTTGATTCAAAGCCTTTAAAAATACCAGCGGCAAGAGAAAGCAGCTGCAATCAGCCGTATTTTACAGCACGTTTTTCAAATGCGGAGCAGATCCCCGAATCTCACCCTTTTAAAAGAGTGTTTTTACCCGTTTGGGCAAAAACAGAAGATTTTGTAAAATATAACGCAGGCGCTGAACTTCCGCGAGGTCTGTTCGGCTGTGAAAAAAGGCTTCGTGACCGCCTTGCGGAGCTCAAACAGGCGGGCGTTGAATATGCCCTTTGCGGAAATATCGGCTCACTTAAACTTGCTTCAGACATGGGATTTGATGTATGCGGTGATTTCGGGCTTAATATCTTTAATTCCGCGGCGGCTGATTTTATACCGCGCCCGATACTCTCTTTTGAACTTACCGTTTCGGAAGCTAATCGTGTAAATTCCCGTGATACGGGAATTATCGTATATGGTAAACTGCCGCTTATGCTTACCCGAAACTGCCCCGTAAAAAACACGGTCGGCTGTGAAAAATGCGGCAGAAACGGTTTTTTGAAAGACAGAAAAGGCAAGACTTTTCAGGTGGTTTGCTCGTCGTATCCGTGTGTTGAAATACTTAATTCCGTTCCGGTTTATCTGGCGGATAAAATGAGCGATGTAAAAACTGATTTTGCGCATTTTTATTTTACGGATGAAAATGCGGTGCAGGTTAAGAAAATTATTTCAATGTATGAAAACAAAAGCCCTGCTGATTTTGAATTTACAAGAGGACTTTACTACAGAGGAGTGTTCTGATGGCAGAAAAAAGGATATTGCTTGCTTCCGCATCGCCAAGGCGGCGTGAACTTCTGCACCTTATCGCACCCGATTTTGAGTGTAAAGCTGCAGATGCTGATGAAAGTCTGCCAGACGGAATAATTCCAAGCGACGCAGTTCTGTATCTATCAAAAATAAAGGCTCTCGTGCTTGCGCCGAGTGATAAAATTATTATCGGTGCGGATACTGTAGTGGCGCTCGGGAATAAAATTATCGGCAAACCTAAGGACGAAGAAGACGCATTTAGTATTCTTAAATCTTTGTCAGGCAGGGAACACAGCGTTTTTACCGGCGTTACAATTATCTGCGGCACCGAAATGCGTTCCTTTTTCTGTGAAACAAAGGTTTGTTTTTATGAACTTTCGGATGACGAAATACACGATTACATAAAAACGGGTGAATGTCTTGACAAGGCAGGAGCATACGGAATACAGGGAAAAGGCTCGCTTTTGGTGAAAAAGATAGACGGTGATTATTTCAATGTTGTAGGGCTTCCCGTTGCCGAGTTATACAGGCAGTTGAAGTTTTTTGAATAAAAATTAGAATAATGGCATATTTTTACCGCGGATTGTTCAGATTAACTAAAATAAAGCATAAATCTTGTGTATTATGCCAAATTTTGAATGATAGAGTATTGCAACACTTAGGCAGTAATGTTATAATAATTGTATTATAGAAATTTTGAATTGCGGAATATTATTATTTTTTAAAGGAGAGAAGTTATGGCGGCAGATTTACATTGCCACACAAAGCTCAGTGACGGCTCTGTGGGCATAGAAGACCTTATTGTTATAGCTAAAAAAAGCGGAATAGATACTATTGCCATAACAGACCATGATTGCCTTGCCGGAACGGTAAGAGGGCAGGTAATCGGTAAGCGTTACGGTGTTAATGTTATACCGGGAGTTGAAATTTCTGCTTTTGATTTTGATGCAGGCAAAAAAGTTCATATACTGTCATACCTTGCTGACGCCCCCAACAGACTTGAGGGTATCTGCAAGCGCACTTCTGTTGCGCGCAAACGTGCAGGTCAGATCATGATGCTTAAAACAGCGGGCAGATTCCCGATTACGTCTGATTTTATTATCAGTCATGCTTCCGGCTCAACAAATCTTTTCAAGCAGCATATAATGCACGCCCTTATGGATGCCGGTTATGCTGATAAAATATTCGGAGATCTTTTTTACGCTTTGTTTGATGAAAAAAGCGAAACAAACATTCTTGCGCCAACAAAGTATCCCGGTGTGGAAGAAGTTATAAACGAGATTCATTCAGCGGGCGGAATTGCAGTGCTTGCGCACCCGAGCAAGTTTGATAATTTTGACGAAATAGATAAGTATGTTGAGATGGGGCTTGACGGCATAGAAGTTTGGCATCCGCTTGCAAGCGATGAGGATGTTGAAAGGCTTGCGGCTATCTGCAAAAAGAAAAAGTTGTTGCTTACGGGCGGCTCCGATTTTCACGGAATCTACGGTGATAAGACCGTTACCCTCGGCGCATGCTCAACACCTCAGGAGCATCTCGATAAACTTCTTGGCTATAAGGCAAAGAAAAAACGCGCTCAGCGCAAAGCTGAAAAAGCGGCTAAAGAAGCAGAAGAAAGCAATCCGTAATTTTGTTTTTATTATAAAAATTTTAAATGACCTGTATGCGGTTCAATCGCGATACAGGTCTTTTTTATTTGTCTGTAAATATATGTTTTTACTGAGATTTTTAAATCACGATTATGGATAACTGTATTACAGATTTTTCTTGTAAACGATTTTTATAAAAATATTGACTTTGATTTTTACACGGTTATAATTATTCTGAGAATATACTGAAGGATGTGGTTTGTATGTATAAAAAACCCGCAAAGACACCGCCGCTCGGCTGGAACAGCTGGGATTGTTTCGGCGCAGCGGTAAATGAAAAGCAGCTTCGTGAAAATGCCGAATATATGGCAAAATATCTCAAACCGTACGGCTGGGAATATATTGTTTGCGATATTCAATGGTATGAACCGCATGCAGTTGATAATGACTACAATAATTTCACACCCCTCAATATGGATGAATACGGCAGGCTTTTGCCTGCTGAAAACCGTTTTCCAAGCTCGGCAGGAGGCAAGGGTTTCAAACCCATTGCAGATTACTGCCACAGCTTAGGTCTTAAATTCGGTATACATATCATGCGCGGCGTTCCCCGCGCGGCGGTTCACGCAGGTCTGCCTGTAAAGGACAGTAAAAGTACATGCCGTGATATAGCTCACCATTTTTCCGTGTGCTCGTGGAATACCGATATGTACGGCTGCAAAAACTGCAGCGGCGCGCAGGATTATTACAATTCAATATTCAGCCTTTATGCCTCATGGGGTATTGATTTTGTAAAGTGTGATGATATCTGTGTTACGGAATTCAGGCAGTGGGATAACCCGTATTCCGCGGCGTATGAAATAGAAATGATAAGAAATGCAATTAATAATTGCAACAGGGAAATAGTGCTTTCACTCTCTCCCGGGCCGGCTGATATAAAAAATGCTGCCCACTTGCGCAAAAATGCAGATATGTGGCGCCTTACCGGTGATTTTTGGGATGAGTGGGAAAAGCTTTACAATATGTTTGATAAATGTTTGCTGTGGCAGAATGAGGTAGGAAACGGCTCATGGCCGGACTGCGATATGCTTCCTCTCGGCAGGCTCTCCAAAAACGGAAAGTGCCACGGCGATAAAAACAGATATACTAATTTTACAAAGCCTGAGCAGATAACTCTTATGACGCTGTGGGGAATTTTCAGAAGTCCGCTGATGTTTGGCGGTAACATGCCTGAAAATGATGAGTGGACTCTTTCTCTGCTCACAAATAAGGAATTTATGCTTATGCACAAAAATTCTTTCGGTGCCCATCAGCATTCACGCAGTGAGCACGCAGGAAAGGGCTTTGTAACATGGGTATCAAACGGTAAAAACTGCAAATATTTGGCTATTTTTAATACTAAGGATAAAGAAAACAGGATATCGTTTGATTTGTCAGAGATACTCATGCCGGGTGCAGAATATGATCTCTTTGAGATATGGAGCGGCGAAAAAACACATTCCGTCAGAAATAAGTTCAGTACCAATATTAAACCACACGGCGCGGCACTCTTTAAAATAACTTCTTAAAGGAGCAATTATGAGCATAAAACTTTTCAGCATTTACAGCCATTCAAACACTTTGCGTGGAATTATCATCAAGCCGAAAGACGCAGTATATCCGTGCAAGACGGCAATAGTAAGCCACGGCTTCGTAAGCAACCTGACTATAACAAGCCCCTATGCCAAAACTCTTGTTAAAGCTGGTTATGTAACAGTGCTTTTTGATTTCTGTATGTCCGGAAGCGGTCTTAGCAGCGGAAACAGCACGGGAATGAGTGTTTTAACAGAAAAAGAAAACTTAAATGATCTTCTCTACTATGTTAAACGGCTTCCCTATGTGGACGAAAAAAATATCGTGCTTGCAGGCTGCAGTCAGGGAGGTCTGGTGTCTGCTCTTTCAGCCGCTGAAAATATTGAAGATGTTAAAGCTCTGCTACTTTATTACCCAGCTCTTTGCATACCTGATGACGCAAGACGCGGTCATATGATCACGGCTAAATTTGCGCCTGACCATGTTCCTGAAACATTTCATGCCATAACGGTTAAACTCGGCAGAAAATATGCGGAGGACGCCGCTTCGCTCGATCCGTATAAAGAGATAGTGGCTTTTGAAAAGCCTGTGCTTATAGTGCACGGAATTGAGGATACTCTTGTAAATATTGATTATTCAAGAAGGGCACAGAGGGAGTATAAAAACTGCACCCTTGTTGAAGTTCACGGAGATCACGGCTTTATAAAGAAAGGCTTTAGGGCGTCAAGAAAGGCAACGCTTAAATTTTTAAAAGAACATAATCTTTGATTTGTAAATGAAAAACGGACGGTGTAAAAGCCGTCCGTTTTTTGCATGAATATGTATTGATTTATATTGATTTCAGCAGAGCGGGAAGGCGGGTAAGCGCACCGCCAAGGCGCCAGAAGATCTTGTTGAAGCCAACGAAAGAAGATTTGTCATCGTTAAGAATCATAAGAAGACCGTCTGCCATGTCAGGGCTGAATACGCCCATGCTCATTGCAATGAAGTTTCTTATCGGTATCTGTGTTGCCATAGCGGCAAGCATCTTTCCGTCCCCGTTTGCGTCTGAGCCCATCTTGCTCATTATGTTTTCTATGAGCCTGCATATTCTGCCGCCCCACTTTGTGTGTCTTGCGTCATTAAGACAGCAGTAAATGTCTATCTTCTTGTTTATGTCAAATTCAGGTGACGGCAGTTCCTGACCGTATACGGCGGCAAACTGCTCGCCCTTCATCTCACTGAGGTCTGCTGTATAGTAAGCAGGAGCCGTGTTTCTGTAATCGGGTATCTCAGCTGCAACTGTTGATGTAACCTTTACTGTTTCGGTAAGTCTGATATCTCTGCTTGATGCGGCAACAAGTATATCAAACTCGCCTGTTTCAACATGCCAGTCTCCGATATTCACATTGTAGTAAGCAAACGCTCTCTTGCCGAGCTCTACTGTTACTTCCTTTTCTTCACCTGCTTTAAGGAATACCTTTGTGAAAGCACGAAGTTCCTTTTCAGGTCTGAATATCGTTGATTCCTTATCGGCAACGTATACCTGCGCTATCTCTGCGCCGTCAACACTGCCTGTATTCTTTATCTTGAATGATACCTTGAGAGTATCAGTATCCTTAATATCCTTTGATGATACCTTTACATCGCTGTACTCAAAAGTGGTGTATGAAAGGCCATAACCAAACGGGAAAAGAACATCTTTCTTTGCCTTGTCATAATATCTGTAACCGATATATACAGACTCTCTGTGTTCGCTTGTAACAGGGCCGCCCGGATAATTTCCGAATGTTGGGTTGTCCTCAAACTTAACGGGATAAGTTTCGGCAGTTTTACCGCTGGGGTTAACTTTGCCTGTAAGGATATTTGCAACAGCTGCGCCGCCTGCCTGACCGCCGAGGCCGGAATTAAGAAGACCTTTAACCTCAGCTATCCACGGAATGTATACAACAGAGCCGCCTGCAAGAACAACAACGGTGTTCGGGTTTGCCTTTGCAACCTCTGAGATAAGGTTATTATGGCATGAAGGCATATTGATATCAACTCTGTCATATCCTTCGCCTTCAAATTCCTCTGTAAGTCCTGCGAATACTACTGCCACGTCTGCTGATTTTGCCGCTGTTACGGCTTCGTTTATCAGCTTTTCGTCTGTTTTGTCACATGTGCGGTCATATCCGCGCGAATATGATATATTTGTATAAAGAGATTTAAGACTTTCAAGCGCACTGTCAAGCCTTGTGGGATTTATGAATGATGTTCCCGCACCCTGAAAACGCGGAAATTCGGCAAGTTCGCCTATAACAGCTATTTTTTGCCCGCGTTTTAGCGGAAGAATATTATCTTCATTTTTTAAAAGCACCATTGAGTTTTCTGCAATTTTCCTTGCAATATCGTGGTGCTCTTTTTTGCTGTAACTGTGATTGTGACTGAGCGCAGGCTTGGATTTTAAAATAAGGTCAACCACTCTGTCAACACAAGTGTCAAGCTTTTCTTCGTCAAGTTTTCCGCTTTTTAGTGCCTGCGTTATTTTTTTAGTGTTAAGCTTACCTGAAGACGGCATTTCCAGATCAGTGCCGCTTTCAATACCGGGAATTCTGTCAACAGACGCACCCCAGTCGGTTACTATAAGGCCGTCAAATCCCCATTCATCTCTCAGCACTTTTTGCTGAAGCCAGCTGTTTTCAGATGCGTATATGCCGTTGATTCTGTTGTATGAGTTCATAACAGTCCACGGCTGTGCTTCTTTCACAGCAATTTCAAAAGCGGGAAAATATGTTTCTCTGAGTGTTCGTTCATCTATTATTTCGTCAATAACCATTCTGAACGCTTCCTGTGAGTTGCAGGCAAAATGTTTTAGTGACGCTCCCACGTTTTCACTTTGAATACCTTTTATTATCCCTGCCGCGCTTTTCCCCGCAAGAAGCGGATCTTCTGAGAAATACTCAAAGTTTCTGCCGCAAACGGGAGAACGCTTAATGTTTGTGCCGGGGCCGAGAATTACGGAAACCTTTTCGGCAAGGCATTCACGTGCCATAGCACGTCCTTCTTCAAGCCACAGCTTTTCGTCCCAGCAGCAAGCGGATGTTGCCGCCGGCGGAAAACACGTGGTGGAAACGGTGTTCCCAAGACCTATTTTTGCCTGCCTTTTATGTTCCGTATCCTGCTTTCTGAGTCCGTTCGGGCCGTCTGTGATCATTATTTTGGGAAGACCGAGTTCTGGTGCCTCCTCAAGATGCCAATAATCGTAACCGGAAACAAATTTTGCCTTTTGCTGTGTGCTCATTTTGCTGATAATATCTCTGTGCTTCATTTTACCACCTTGAATTTATATTCGGGTTGTTACCCGTAATTCAAGTTTAAATCCCCAAAAGCGGTTAATCAATCAAAGCGGCATTTTGATTTCTGATTTGTTATATTATCAAGGTTTTTTGATATAAATAAAAGGACGCGTCTTTCAGACGCGCCCCGAATTTAGGTTTTTAAGCTTTGATTTGATTTTATCTGCCGCTTTTTTAAATGAAGCGCTATAATAGATTTTTCTAAGCAGGATAAATATTCCCGCGCTGAGTACTCCGCCCAAAGTGTTGTAAAATATATCTGCAATCTGAAAAGTTCCCGCTTTCAGTATTATCTGCAGAGCTTCTATCGCACAGCTAAACACAAATCCGCACAAAAATGAGATCAGTGTCAGCTTTTTATCTGTAATATTTCTGTTCAGCGCTGTCTTTATAAATATGAAAAGCACTGTGCAGAGCGGAAGAAACATGATGATGTTAAATATAGAGGAAAAATCATAGTAATATATCATATCCTCTATTCCCCAGCCGCCGAATATCTTTGAAAACGGGTCATGCTCGGGCAGGGAAAGCCGCCTGAAAACAGTCATATTCAAAATTAAAGAAATATAAAACAGAATTAAGGCAGAACTGCAAACCGCTTTTAAATTTTCTTTTAAAGCGGTTTTTGCGCTTTTTCCTTTTAATTTTGCCGATATCAGTATTCCTGCCGTGATCAGCACTGCGCCGCAAACGGTTATTATAAGAGCGGCAAGCAGATAATCTTCAAAAAAAGAAGAGATATTTATGAAAATGGTATGAAAAACTTTTTTCATACTCAATTATCTTTCGGATGTTGCTGAAGCGGTTGTTTGTTCAGGTGCCGCAGTGGTTGTTTCAACCTCTCCGTATACCTGAATGATAACGGTTTCGCCTTTTGCAACTGAAGAGCCTTCTTCAGGAGCAATACCGTCTTTGCTCTTTACAGTGCCTGCCGTATAAGATCCGTCATTATAGGCATAAACTACTTCAACCTTAAAGCCGAGCTCTTCAAGCTGCTGTTTTGCGTCTGCTTCCTCAAGACCGCCAACGTCAGGTATTTCCACCATCTGTGTTCCGCGGCTTACAGTAAGCACTATTGCACTGCCCTGCTCAACTTTTTCACCTGCGGCAACACTCTGCTGAAATACTATGCCGGCTTCGTAATCGGGTGAATATGCGTATTCAAATGTTATTTTGAACTGCTTGTTCCATGAACCGCTGTTTCTTATATCCGATTCTGTGTATCCTACAGAGCTGAAATCCGGCACGGTTACCTGTGCAAGAGTCGTCTGCTGTGTAGTAGGCTCTTTTCCTCCGATAAGTCCGGAAAAGCCGAAAACATAAACTGCTATCGCAACAACGGCAATCACAGCAACAACAATTGCCGCTATCTGACCTTTGCTCGGGCCTTTTTTCTTGGGCTGCGGCTGTGCTTTTCTTTGTATCGGCTGGGGTTCGTCTGCCTTAGGCGTCTCACGTTCCTCAACTGCTTTTATATCAGCCGCTTTTGCAACAACGGAAGGAGCTGCGTTAAGCAGTTCTCTGTAATCGTAAACGTTTTGTATTCTTCTTTCAGGGTATATCTGAAGACCGGCACCGAGTGCTTTTATTACATAAGCGGGTATGGTTTCCGCTATTCTGTTTGGTATCATCAGACGGTCATTCGTTTCCCTTGAAAGAGCACTCGGAGGGTTTGTGCCGACAAGCGCTCTGTAGATACATGCCGAAAATGCGTATATATCCGTAGCGGGGCATATTTTGTGATTGTTATCGTACTGCTCAAGAGCGGTATAACCTTCGTGCTCGTTGAATTCAAGTTCACTGTTTGCCGTGTTGCATTCACTTATACAGAAACCTGCAAGGCGCACTTTTCCGTCTCCGCACAAAACAAGGTTTTCGGGATTGATACCGCCGTGGATTATTCCGTCTTCATGCAGGCGCTCAAGTGTTGTGAGCACGGGCATAAACATAAGTCTTGCTTTGTCCCAGGGAATATTATTGTTTTCGTTTCTTATAAGAAAATCTCTGAGGGAAACCGTTGCCATCCATTCGGAAACGGCATATACTGTCTCATTTTCCTCAAATACATCTACAACTGGAATTACAGCAGAAAGAGAGTTGAGGCTTTTCAGCGTTTTCCAAAGTCCTGTAAAAGATTTTTTATATCCCTCAAAGCTCTTTTTGTATCTTTCTCGTATATGCACATCGGGGTTGCCTTCAAGCCTGTTCGCAATACCCTTAGGCAGTAATTCCCTAATGGTTACTACTGATTCTCTTTCCGTATCATAGCCCATGTAGGTAACAGCGTCGCTCTCCTGAGCCGTGCAGTTGCCTACTACATATCTGTTTGCAAGCAGAGTTTTTCTGGGCAGAAAAAGCATATCGGCGGGTGAATCATTGTCAAATCCGCACTTGCGGCAGATGCTCCCTTCGGTAAGCCTTTCAAAGCAGTTCATACATAAATAATCGAAAGTCAATTTGTTGCCCCCAAGCAAAGTAAGTATTTATAATAACCCTATTATTTATAATAACCCTATTATTGTAATTAATATGCTTACCATAGTTTAGCAATCTAATCATGATTTGTCAAGAATACATAACAATTGTTCCATTTTAATTGATAAAAATTTAAAATTAGTATATAATTAACTCAATACAGGAAAAGAGGTATACCAATGAATTTCAAAAAGCTTCAGAACGGCATGTGTGACGGCTTTGTTCTTATAAAAAAATGCGAGGTAAAAAAGACTAAAAACGGCTCGTCTTACCTAGATCTGGTAATAGGCGATAAAGACGGCGAGATGCCTGCAAAGTACTGGGATTTCTCCGGCGGAGATGTTTTTGAAGAGGAGTCCGTTGTAAAAGTACGCGGCACGGTTGAGCAGTATAACGGCAGGGATCAGTTCAGAGTTCAGCAGATACGCCCTGTTGCCGAAACAGATGATTATGACCTTTCTGATCTTGTGCCTGCGTCTGAAGTAGGCGGCAGGCAGATATACGATATGCTTATGAAAAGAGTTGCCGCTTTCAAAGATGCTGATCTCAAAGCACTTGTAACGGATATTATGGAAAGCAAAAAAGATATCCTTGTTACAAGTCCTGCGGCATTCAGACTTCACCACGCTATGCTCGGCGGGCTTATGCTTCATACAATGTCCATCGTTCGTATGGCGGAGCAGATCTGCAAGGTTTACCCGAATATAAACAGAGAACTGCTGCTTTCGGGCGCTATTCTTCATGATGTTGCCAAAACTTGGGAATTTAAGTTCTCAAAAACAGGTCTTGTCAGCGGGTATTCTGAGGGCGGAGAACTTATAGGCCATCTTGTTGAGGGCGCAATGTGGGTGGACGAAGCCGCAAAAAGGCTTGGCGTGCCCCAGAAAAAAGCACAGCTCATTGAGCATATGATTTTAAGCCATCACGGCGTTCCCGAGTTCGGCTCGCCGGTAAGACCGATGTTTGTTGAGGCTCAGATACTTTCCGCGCTTGATACACTTGACGCGCAGATATTTGAATTTCACAGCGCAACGGCAAAAGTGGAGCCAGGGCAGTTTACGGACAGGCAGTGGTCGCTTGAAAACAGAAAGCTGTATAACCACGGGCTTTCCACAACGGAGCATATAGTTAATTTAGATGATTGATGAGGAGTACTAAATATGGCTCAGGAATGGCAGCAGGACTGGACGGAAATAAAAGTTACCGTTAAGTCGGAAGATATTGAAACAGCGGCAAATATATCAAATATGACAGTACCCTACGGGATTTATATTGAGGATTATTCCGATGTTGTGGATGAGACTCTTGAAATTGCACATGTTGATCTTATTTCAGAGGAACTTCTTGGCAAAGACAGAACCAAAGGCATAATCCATATTTATATCAGCCCTGAGGAAAATCCTGCTGAAGCAGTGTCTTTTCTTGAGGAAAGGCTCGGCGCAGAAAATATCTCATATGAAATAACGATAAATGAGTGCAAAACAGAGGACTGGATAAATAACTGGAAAAAATACTGGCATCCTGTTCCGGTAGGCAGCAGGCTGTTAATTAAACCCGCATGGGAGCAGGTTGAAAATGCTCACGGCAGGGCAGTGCTCAATCTTGAGCCCGGTCTTGCATTCGGTACGGGAAGCCACCCAACCACAAGGCTGTGCCTTGAAATGCTGGAGGATTACATTAATCCCGCTTCTACGGTGCTTGATGTTGGGTGCGGCAGCGGTATACTTTCAATAGCCGCTTTGCTTCTCGGTGCAAAGAGCGCATTCGGAGTTGATATTGATAAACTTGCCGTTAAAACGGCGCTTGCAAATGCACAGGAAAACGGCTTTGAACCGCCTGTTTTCAATGCCGTAAGCGGTGACCTTTCAGAAAATGTAAGCGGCAAATACAGTGTTATTGTAGCAAATATAGTTGCTGATGTTATTATTAAATTCACACCGCAGGCGGTTGATTTCCTTAAAGACGGAGGAGTGTATATCACCGGCGGTATAATCGATTCGCGCACGGAAGAGGTAAAACGCTGCTTTGATGAAAACGGTTTTGAAATAGTTGAACACCGTGAAGCAAAAGGCTGGAACGTTTTTGTTTGTAAAAGAAAATGAAAATTGTATTAATTATTATAGCTGTTGCAATTGTTGTACTGTTGCTTTTGTTTGCAGTTTGCGCAGTTGTTTTAAATCAGCTGATTTCTTTAAAGACTATCCGTATTCCCAAAATCTTTTATTCACTTGTTGCGGGGAATGACGGGCCAAACCAGTACGAAGAAGAAAACAAGAGGGCAGTAAAGCATTTTGAGACACTGCCCCTTGAAGAACTCGAGCTTCATTCAGAGAGCGGTACTTTGAGGGCAAAACTCCTTGTACCCGAAAAAAGCAACGGAATTCTTGTGATAGCCTGCCACGGTGCCAGAAGTTCTGGGCTCGGCGAGTTTGCTTTTGAGGCTGATTATTTCTATAACGGCGGATTTACGGTGCTTATGCCCGAACACCGAGGCTGCGGAATAAGCGACGGGAAGTTTATGGGTTACGGCACCCATGAATCAAGGGATACAATGTTGTGGCTCGATTATGCCGAAAAGCGTTTTCCCGAACTCAGTATATTCCTGCTCGGCGTATCAATGGGTGCAGCAACGGTGCTTATGATGAGTGATAAGCTACCCGAAAACAGCGTAAAGGGAATTATTGCAGACTGCTCTTACACAAGCGCATGGGATGAATTTAAATATCAGCTGAAAGTGTCCTTTCATCTCGGCACTTTTCCTATATTGTATATATGCGATCTCCTTTGCAGAATCTATGCGCATTATTCTTTTAAGGACGCATCACCTGTTCAATGTGTGAAAAACGCAAAAGTGCCCGTGCTGTTTATTCACGGCACGGATGATGATTTTGTGCCGTTTTATATGGAAAAAGAACTCTATTCTGCGTGCACAAGCAAAAAGAAAATGGTAGCCGTTGAGGGAGCTGTTCATGCCAGAAGTTACTTCAAAAACAGCGCTCTTTATGAGAAAGAACTGAATGATTTCTTCAGTGAAAACAGCGAAAAAATACTTCTGTCAGAATAAAAATAAACTTTGTTAAAATAGTATAAAAATAAAACCGGATACCTTGTGTGGTATCCGGTTTTTTGTGTGCTTTTTACAAAAAATTAATTGATTATAAAGACTTGGTCTCGATTTCTTTTTCAATTTTTTGAATGAACTCGTCAACGCTGCAAGCGCCCTGTTCTCCGTCTTTTCTTGAACGTACGGAAACAGTGCTGTTTTCTATGTCCTTGTCGCCTGCAACAAGCATATAAGGAACTTTTTCAAGCTGCGCCGAACGGATCTTGAATCCGATCTTTTCTGATCTGTCATCAATCTCACAGCGAATTCCGCGTTTTTCAAGACGGTCTTTAATCGCGTTGAGGTAATCAAGATGTCTGTCTGCTATAGGAAGCAGTTTTACCTGAACGGGTGCAAGCCATGTCGGGAAAGCGCCTGCAAAGTGCTCTGTAAGTATACCTATAAACCTTTCTATGCTTCCGAATACAACACGGTGAATCATAATTGGTCTGTGCTTAGCACCGTCTGCGCCTACATATTCGAGTTCAAATCTTTCAGGAAGCTGGAAGTCAAGCTGAATCGTGCCGCACTGCCATGTTCTGCCAAGACAGTCAGTAAGATGGAAGTCGAGTTTGGGGCCGTAGAATGCGCCGTCGCCCTCGTTTACTTCAAAGTCATAACCAAGCTCCGTTACGGCGTCACGCAGTGCGTCTGTTGCAATCTCCCAGTCCTCTTCACTGCCCATGGAATCCTCGGGCTTAGTAGAAAGCTCAATGTGATATTCAAATCCGAATGTGTTATAAACTTTGTCTATAAGTTTTACAACGCCCTTTATCTCTTCCTTGATCTGTTCACGTGTCATAAAGATATGAGCATCGTCCTGAGTGAAGCATCTTACACGCATAAGTCCGTGGAGTGCGCCTGAGAGTTCGTGGCGGTGAACAAGTCCGAGCTCACCCATTCTGAGCGGCAGGTCTTTGTATGAGTGCATTTTTGTCTTGTATACAAGAATTCCGCCGGGGCAGTTCATCGGCTTGATAGCGTAGTCCTCGTCATCAATAACCGTTGTATACATGTTTTGTTTGTAGTGATCCCAGTGACCGCTTCTTTCCCACAGGGCACGGTTGAGTATCATCGGTGTCTGTATCTCATAGTAGCCCGCTTCTCTGTGAATTTCGCGCCAGTAGTCAATAAGGGCGTTTTTAAGAGCCATGCCCTTTGGAAGGAAGAACGGGAATCCGGGGCCTTCTTCCATGATAGTAAAGAGTTCAAGTTCTTTGCCTATCTTTCTGTGGTCGCGCTTTTTTGCCTCTTCAAGCATTGCCATGTGCTCTTCAAGCATGGAAGCCTTGGGGAAGGCGGTGCCGTAAACTCGGCAGAGCATCTTGTTCTTTGCGTCGCCGCGCCAGTAAGCGCCCGTGCAGTTTGTAAGCTTGAAAGCCTTAACTGGTTTTACATCCGCAAGGTGAGGGCCTGCGCAGAGTTCAGTAAATTCACCCTGCTTGTAAAAGCTTATGTTTTCACCCTTGTCTGCGTGTTCTTTGATAAGCTCTACCTTATAAGGTTCGTTCTTTTCCTCCATAAGCTTTATGGCTTCGTCAGGTGAAAGTTCAAACTTTTCAAGCACAAAGCCTTCCTTAACGATTTTTTTCATTTCTGCCTCGATCTTTTCAAGATCTTCAGGAGAAAACGGGGTTTCAACGTCAAAATCGTAATAAAATCCGTCATGGATAGCGGGGCCTATCGTGAGTTTTACGTCGGGATAGAGCCTTTTTACTGCCTGAGCCATGATGTGTGATGCGGTGTGGTTGAAAGCACGTTTGCCGTCCTCATCGTCAAAAGTGAGGATTTCAAGCGCGCAGTCGCTGTCAATGACGGTGCGAAGATCTTTTACCTCGCCGTCGATCTTGCATGCGCAAGCATTTCTGTAAAGTCCCATAGAAATGTCTTTTGCAATATCTGCGGCCGTCATGGCACTGTCATACTGCTTAACTGATGAGTCTTTAAGCGTTATTTTCATAATGATTCCTCCGTATATATTAATGGATTTGTTTGTTGCTTTATGAGCAGGTTTCCGTAAAAATAAAAAGCCCTGTGCAAAAAAATGCACAGGGTGAATAAATATCCACGGTTCCACCTGAATTGCGCACAAGCGCCTCTCATTTTACCCTTAACGCGGGAAACGGCTGTTATTGGCAGCGCTCCGGGGCGGTGGCTTGCGGCAGACTGTACACCCTTTCAGCAAAACGGGTGCTCTCTGAGACATTCCAAAACGCAGTCTTATCCCCATCAAAGCTTTGTTTTATACTCAATTTTGATTATATTATATCATTATTTTTTTACTTGTCAACACCTGCTCAGTTCCATTTTTAAGCAGTTTTTTTATACTCTGAAAATGACGGTTTCGCTCAATTGTAAGGCTCAAGCCTTGACATCTACAAGATATAGGTGTATTATATTTGTTATGAACTATATCAAGTTTATATAGTGTTCATAGAGTTTATACAGCATTATAACCGATTTTTTCAGGTTTGTATTTAAACTGTACCTTTTCTGATGATATTTGATTGAACTAAAAAATTATTAACAGAAGGAGGTGCTATTGATTCTCATGACTACAACTGTTGCCGTTATTATAGCGGTTGTCTGTGCTGTTGTTTTCGGAGTTGCCGGTTTCATTCTCGGCTCTGTATTCAGGCAGAAAGCGAATGAAAAAGAGATCGGCTCCGCTACACAGGAAGCAACTAAAATTATTAACGATGCCCTTCAGGAGGCTGAAACAACAAAGAAAGCCAGCCTTATTGAGGCTAAGGATGAAATCCATAAGCTTCGCTCAGATGCGGACAAGGAAATCCGAGAAAGAAGAAGCGAAGTTCAGAAACTTGAAAACCGCCTTAATCAGAGGGAAGAATACCTTGATAAAAGAGCGGATTCTATTGAGGCAAAAAATGAGTCCCTGAGCGCTAAGCTCAAGGAAGCAGATGACAAATTGATTGAAATCGATAGCATCAAGAAAAGCCAGTTTGATATGCTGGAAAAAATTTCGGGTCTTTCACAGGAAGAAGCTAAAAAGCATCTTCTTGCATCCCTTGAGGAAGAGCTCGACACCGAAAAAAGCAAGAAGATACTTGAGTATGAGCAGATGACACGCGATCAGAGCGAAGTTATCGCAAGAGAGATCATCGCAACGGCTATCCAGCGCTGTGCAGCTGATCATACCGCAGAAACAACAGTTTCCGTAGTAGCTCTGCCAAATGACGATATGAAGGGCAGAATTATCGGACGAGAGGGAAGAAATATCCGCTCTATCGAAACAATAACAGGTGTTGAGCTTATTATTGACGATACTCCGGAAGCAATCACTATCAGCTCTTTTGATCCCGTAAGAAGAGAGATAGCAAGGCTCACTCTTGAGCGCCTCATTCAGGATGGTCGTATCCACCCGACGAAGATTGAGGAAATGTTTGAAAAATCAACCCGTGAAGTAAACGCTACAATTAAGCAGGAGGGCGAAAAAGCAGTTCTTGCCGCAAACTGCGGTCAGGTACATCCGGAGCTTGTTAAGCTTCTCGGAAAGCTTAAATACCGTACTTCATACGGGCAGAATGTTCTCAAGCACAGTCTTGAAGTAAGCTATATCGCCGGACTTATGGCGGCTGAACTCGGCGCAAACGAAAAGCTTGCCCGCCGCGCAGGTCTGCTTCACGATATAGGCAAGGCGCTTGATCACGAGATGGAAGGTTCCCATATCGCGCTCGGCGTTGAGTATGCACGCAAGTATAAGGAAAGCGAAGAGGTTATTCACGCTATCCAGGCACACCACGGCGATGTTGAGTGCAAAACCGTTGTTGCTTGCCTTGTTCAGGCGGCTGATGCGGTTTCTGCCGCAAGACCCGGTGCAAGACGCGAAAATATTGAAAATTACATTAAGAGGCTTCAGCAGCTTGAGGAGATATCAAAGAGCTTTGCGGGCGTTAAGAGCGCATATGCCATTCAGGCAGGCAGAGAAGTGCGCGTAATGGTTTGCCCAGAAGCTGTTTCGGATGAGAAGATGCCTTATATTGCCCGCGAGATAGCTAAGAAGATAGAAAGCGAGCTTGAATATCCCGGTCAAATTAAGGTCAATATTATTCGTGAATCCAGAGTAAGCGATGTTGCAAAATAATCGTTTGTAATTTATAATAGCGGTATCGGTATTCGATACCGCTTTTTTTATTCAGGAGGTATTTTTATGGTAAAGCATATAGTTTGCTTCAAACTTAAAGAAAGTAGCGACAGTACTAAAGCTGAAGCTAAGGAAAGGCTTCTCTCAATGAAGGGAAAGGTTCCCATGATGAAAGATATAGAGGTGGGAACTGATTTCCTCGGCTCACAGAGAAGTTATGATATAATTCTTCAGGTAACGCTTGAAAACAGGCAGGCGCTTGATGATTATCAGCAGGATGAATATCACTGCTCATATGTTAAACCGTATATGCATGCAAATACAGTTTCTTCTGTAGCTGTGGATTATGAATTCTGATAAATATTTAACGCTTTCGGATACGTTTATAACAAACTCGCACGGATTTTTATGAATTATTAACAAAGATACCAATTCAATATTGGTATCTTTTATTTTTATAATTGCCTATTTTAAGTTGATCAGGTTTCTATATTATGATATAATTTATATAAATATAATAT
>CDZQ01029332.1_pt1 | contig 97646 bp, 93 predicted proteins | sample 554831 | NCBI WGS metagenome assembly CDZQ01 (sample SAMEA3182112, study PRJEB8094) | gut metagenome | biome: human; feature: gut; material: Stool; isolation source: human stools | place: Canada | collected 2013-05-06 | reverse complement strand
CCCCGCCGCCCGGCCCGCTGCTTACGCCGCCGGTCCTCTGGAGCCCACCGGCGGGCTGCCCCTCCACGATTTTGCCCGGCCCCGGTTCGAGTCCCGGCCGGTCCCCGAGACGGCGGACAAGGGCGCCGCGGCCGCGCCGGCAGAGTGCGGGAAGCCGCCCGCCCCGTCCTCCCCGGCGGGGGCCGCACCCCGGCCGGCCGGCCCCTCCCCCGCACCGGAGAGACCGGCGCCAGCCCCCGGGCCGCAGCGGGCACCGGCGCCGGAGACCGACACCTGGACGGTGCGGGGAGAACTCTTTCACACCTATATCCTGGTGGAACAGGGGGAGAAGGCCTACTTCATCGACAAGCACGCCGCCCATGAGCGGATGAACTTTGATCGGCTGAAGGCGGCGGGCTATACCCCCATGGTCCAGCGGCTCCTCACCCCTGTGGTGTTCACTCCCGCCCCCGAGGAGGGGGCGGCGCTCCTCCAAAACCTGGATGTCCTATCCGCCTTTGGGTTTGAGTGCGAGGATTTCGGCGGCGGCGCCGTTCTGGTCCGCCAGTGCCCGGACTATGTGGACGCCGGAGACGTGGAGGCCACCCTCCTGGAGCTGGCCGGTACCCTGGCCGAGGGGGGGCGGGCCGACCCCGACGGGGCCCGGGACGCCCTGATGGCCACCATGTCCTGCAAGGCGGCCATCAAAGGGGGGCAGAAAAACGGCCCCGAGGAGCTGCGGCGGGTGGCCGAGGCGGTGATGAGCGGCGCCGTCAAGTACTGCCCCCACGGCCGCCCCGTGGCCGTTGAGCTCACCCGGAACCAGTTGGAGAAGCTCTTCAAGCGAGCATGATCCGGAAGAGCCGGCCCGCCGTCTGCATGCCCTGCCGGAAGGCGGCGCGGCAGCGCAGTTCGGAGAGCTCTTCGGCGGCGTTCCGGACCTTCTCCGCTATGTCAAGGAGGGCTGGCATGTTCACAAAAAAATGTTTGGGGAACGATTTCGCCGGCTTCGGAAGGAAAAAGGAGAAGCGCAGACGGCCATCGCGCAGGTCTTGGGGGTGACTGTGACCCAAATCAGCGATATGGAAAATGGGAAGACCATGACGACGCTGGAAAAGCTTACAATCATTTGCCAGCACTATCATGTCTCGGCAGACTATCTGCTGGGCCTGACCGACGATCCGGCGCCCCACGGGAGAAAAGAACCATAGGAGGAGATGGGAGTGGCCCTGAACATCCTTGTCATCTGCGGCCCGACCGCCTCGGGCAAGACCGCCCTGGCGGTGGAGCTGGCCCTGCTGCTGGGAGGCGAGGTGGTCTCCGCCGACTCCATGCAGATCTACCGCGGCATGGACATCGGCACCGCCAAGCCCACCCCGGAGGAGATGCGGGGGGTGCCCCACCACATGCTGGACGTGGCGGACCCGGCGGAGGACTATTCCGTGGCCCGGTATGTCCGGGCGGCCTCTGCCTGTGTGGACGACATCCTCTCCCGGGGGCGGCTGCCCATTGTGGCCGGGGGCACCGGGCTCTACATCGACAACCTGGTGGCCGGACGGGAATTTGCCTCCTTTACGGGCCGGTGGCGGGAGCGTCTCCAGGCCAGGGCACGGGAGGAGGGCCTGCCTGTCCTCTATGAGGAGCTGCGGCGGGTGGACCCCCAGCGGGCGGAGCGGCTCCCCCTCAGCGATGAAAAGCGCATTCTCCGGGCTCTGGAGGTCTGGTACGAGACTGGGGAGACCATCACCGACCACGACCGCCGGACCGCCCAGCTTCCCCCCAGGTACCGCGCCCTGCGGATCGGCCTGGACTTCGCCCAGCGCCCCGACCTGTGGGCGCGCATTGACGCCCGGGTGGACGAGATGATGGACCGGGGGCTGGAGGGGGAGGTCCGCAGGCTGCTCTCCGCCGGTGTGCCGGAGGGCTGTACCGCCATGCAGGCCATCGGCTATAAGGAGTTTGCCGCCGCCCTTCGGGGGGAGGAGCCCCTGTCCGACGCGGTGGCGGCGGTGAAGCTCCGCTCCCGGCAGTACGCCAAGCGCCAGCGCACCTGGTTCCGGCGGAACCGGGATACGAACTGGATCTTTTGGGAAAAATCGCCCGACCTTGCAGCGGCGCGACAGAAAGCGACAGCATTTCTGGAAGATTTTGGATTATCATAGGTGCATTCCAATAGATAGAGGAGTGTACATAGACTATGCAGAACAAGATCAATCTCCAGGACAACTTTCTCACCCGCGCCCGCCGGGGCAAGCTGAACGTAACGGTCTTTTTGATGAACGGCTACCAGCTCCGGGGGGTCATCGCCGGATTCGACCCCTTTGTGGTGGTGCTCATGACCGACAACAAGCAGCAGGTCATCTACAAGCACGCCATCTCCACCATCGTGCCCGAGCGGGCCCTGGAACTGGAGGCGGCGGTGGACTGAGGACCTGCGGAGATCGATAAGAGGGTTTTCTACGTATGAAGCAAGGCACCGTTCTCACCCGCGCCGTCATGCTGCTGCTCTTTGCCGCGGTGTGCGCTTATTTCGCGGTGGCCGCCTGGCAGAGCTTTCACCAGAGCGAGTACACCATGGCCACCTACGCCTACACGGTGGACGACGCCGTGGAGGCCACCGGGCTCCTGGTGCGGCAGGAGGAGGTCATTCTCTCCGGGCAGGCGGCGGCCATCGTGGATGTGATCCCCGACCAGGGGGAAAAGGTGAACGCGGGGGGAACGGTCGCCTATCTCTATCGGGACGAGGCGGCCTTGGAGCGCAAGCGGGAGCTGCGGACCCTGGAGCTGGAGCGGGAACAGCTCATCTACTCCCTCCAGCGGGGGGACACGGGCTGGGACAACGCCCGGCTGGACCAGAGCATCGTGGACGCGATGGTAGGGCTCAAGACCTCCGCCGCCTATGGGGATCTCACCGGCCTGGAGGACCAGGTCCTCTCCTTCAAGAGCCTGGTCATCCGGCGGGGGGCCTCCTCCGCCGGCGGCGCGGCGGACATCCAGGCCAAGGTGGAGGAGATCGACGCCCAGCACGCGGCGCTTCAGGCCGCGGCGGGACAGGACACCACCCCCATCCGGGTGGACAAGTCCGGCAGCTTTTCCGCCGTGGCGGACGGGTACGAGGCCCTGCTCACGCCGGATATGCTCTCCACCCTCACCGTCTCCGATCTGACCGCGCTGCTGGCCCGGAAACCGGAGGCGCCGGAGGGCGCGGTGGGAAAGCTCATCACCAGCTCCACCTGGTACTTCACCGCCGCCCTGCCCGTAAAGACGGCGGAGCGGCTGGTGGAAGGGCGCTCCGTGAAGGTGCGCTTTTCCCGGGATTGGTCCGGCGAGGTGAGCATGACCATAGAGCGGGTGGGCGAGGAGGAGGACGGAAAGTGCCCGGTGGTGCTCTCGTCCAGCCGGAGCCTGGCGGATACCAGCCTTTTGCGGAAACAGACGGTGGACATCATATTCAGCAGCACCACCGGCATCCGCGTGCCCAAAAAGGCGGTGCGGGACGGACTGGTGACCTCCACCGACCCGGAGACACAGGCCGAGGTCACCACCCGGGTCATCGGAGTCTATGTCCTCACCGGCGCCCAGTCGGAATTCAAGCAGGTGGAGATCCTGGCGGACGACGGGGACTTTTATCTCGTCCGGGCCTCTCTGCCGGACAACCCCACCGAGCTTCAGATCAAAAAGGCCTTCCGGGCCGGGGACGAGGTGATCGTCTCCTCGGAAGAGATCTACGACGGCAAGGTCATCCTTGCCCCCAGATAGAGAATGGAGGGATCCTTATGTCGCCGTTGGCGGAAAACATTGCGAAGGTAAAGGAAGCGATCGTCCGGGCGGCCCGGGAGGCGGGCCGCGATCCGGCGGAGGTCACGCTGGTGGCAGCCACCAAGGTCCAGACATCGGACACCATCCGGGCGGCCATCGCCGCCGGGGTGACGGTCTGCGGGGAGAACCGGGTGCAGGAGCTCACCGGGCACCTGGACGATTACGCCTACGACGGGGCCCGGGTCCATTTCATCGGTCACCTCCAGACCAACAAGGTAAAGTATGTGGTGGGCCGGGTGGACCTCATCGAGTCGGTGGACTCCCCGCGCCTGCTGGAGGCGGTGGACAGGCAGGCCGAGAAGCTGGGCATCGTCCAGGATATCCTCCTGGAGGTGAACATCGGCCGAGAGGAGAGCAAGGGGGGCTGTATGCCCGAGGATATCCCGGCCCTGGCCCGGCTGGCCCTCCAGGCGGAGCATGTCCGGCTGCGGGGACTGATGTGCATCCCCCCTGTCGCGGAGGGTCCCGGCGGGAACAGACCCTTTTTTCAGGAGACACACCAGCTTTTTGTTGACATAAGAAACAAAATAGAGGATAATAAGTCCGATATCAATTGCCTGTCCATGGGTATGAGCGGCGACTACGAGGACGCGGTCCGGGAGGGGGCCACCCTGGTGCGGGTGGGCACCGCCTTGTTCGGGCCTCGCCCGCCTCTGCACCGTCCCGAGTGAGCCCTTACGACACGAAAGGATGTACATCATATGGGATTCATTGACGAGATCAAGCGGCTGGCCCGTCCCTATGAGGATGAGGAAGACGAGGAGGAGTTCGACGACTTCGAGCCCCCCGTCTCCCGTGTGGAGCGCAAGGAGAAGGCCCGGGATGCCCGGGAGTCCACCGGCACGCTCTATTCCGCGGACCCTGAGCCCCGCCGCAGCAACAAGGTGGTCAACATCCACACCACCACCCAGCTTCAGGTGGTTCTGGTAAAGCCCGACCGCTTTGAGAACGCGGCGGAGATCGCCGACCACCTGCGGGAGAAGCGCACGGTGGTGCTCAATCTGGAGCAGACCAACAAGGATATTGCCCGCCGTCTGCTGGACTTTCTCTCCGGCGTGGCCTATGCCAACGAGGGGAAGATCAAAAAGGTTGCCATTTCCACCTATATCATCACGCCCTATAATGTGGATATCTTGGGCGACCTGATCGACGAGCTGGAGAACAACGGATTGTATTTCTGAGAAGGGCGGAGGCCGCGAGCAGGGCAAATAAGACCGAGCGGAGGCAAAAAACAGGTGCGCGGAACGCACGGCATTTTTGCGAAGCGGCAGGCTTATTTGCCCGAATGCGAGCGAGCCGCAGCGTGACAGGAGAGAAGCGCGGAGCGCACGGGAACAGGCACACAGAGGGCCGCCCAAGGGGGCCCCGTAAAGCCGCAAGGCTTTGTGGGGAGAGGAGGAAGAACGGAGCGCAGCGGATGCCGGACGTAAGACCGGCGGAGCAGAGCGGAGTTTCTTCCGACGACGAAGCGCGGAGGTGCAAAGAGCGGTTTGCGCTCCGCCACACTTGTCCGATCACCTTTTACAGATAGAGAAATGAGGGATTACCATGCTGACGCCTCAGGAGGTCTCTGAGCACGCCTTTGCAAAAGCCGGTTTCGGCGGCTACAATATGGCCATGGTGGACGAGTTCTTGGATCAGTTGACCGAGGACTATACCACCCTGTATAAGGAAAATGCGGCGCTTAAGAGCAAGATGAAGGTGCTGGTGGACAAGGTGGAGGAATACCGCTCCACCGAGGACGCCATGCGTAAGACACTGCTCACCGCCCAGAAGATGGCGGACGACATGGTGAAGGAGGCCGAGGAAAAGCGGGCCTCCCTGGTGTCTCACGCGGAGGAGGAGGCCCGGAAACGGGTGAGCGGCCTCCGCCAGGAGGTGGAGGCGGAGCAGTTCCGCCTCACTGCCGCCCAGAACGCCACCGCGGCCTATGTGGCCAAGCTCAAGGAGCTCTACCAGCATGAGCTGGACTATATGAACAGCCTCTCTCAGCTCACGCCGTCCGCGCCCAAGGCGCCCGATCCGGTGGTGACCGCGGTGCAGGACATCGAGGCCTCGGTGCAGCGCATCGTGGAGGAAGAACAGGAGGACCTGGAGGACACCAAGGAGCTGCCCACGGAGGAGCTGGACGCCGAGATCTCAGAGGAGAAGCCAGGCGGTCTGTACGGTGAGCTGACCGCCACCTTCCTGGACCGGGATGGCGAGACCGAGCGGAAGATGAAGGTAAACCCGGAGCGCCGGGCGGCCGACCGGGCGGAGGGCGCGCCTTCCGCGGAGGAGCCCACCAAGCGCCTGAACATCGATTTGGAGCATCTTCAGTTCGGGAAAGATTACGAAATCAAGTAAACCCCCTTGACAAAGAGGGCGGAAGCGGATAAAATGCACTGGCAATAGGAAAAACGCGTGGAAAAGGACGAGTAGCGCCCCTGTAACCGTACAGAGAGCCGCCGTTTGGGTGAGAGGCGGACGGAGAAGGGGTGGGAAGATCACCTTGGAGCGTTCCGCTGAAGGAGGAGTAGGCGGCTACGGTTGGCCCCGTTACCGGCCATGCGAGGGGCCGCGGCATGTCCGCGGCAAGAAGAGTGGTACCGCAGAGGCTTTCAACGCCTTTGTCTCTTTTTGGAGAGACAAAGGCGTTTTTTCGTGCGCGTCCCCATACCGAGAAGCAGAACAGAAGAGAAAAGGAGAACGCAAGACATGGACTATAATAAGACCGTCAACCTGCCCCAGACCGATTTCCCCATGCGGGCGGGGCTCCCCAGGCGCGAGCCAGAGATGCTCCAGGCGATGTATGACAAGGACCTCTACCACAAGATGGTCGCCCGCAACGACGGGAAACCCCTCTTCGTCCTCCACGACGGGCCTCCCTACGCCAATGGAAACATCCACATCGGTACCGCGCTGAACAAGATCCTCAAGGATATCATCGTCAAAGAGAAAAACATGACGGGCTACTGCTCCCCCTATGTCCCCGGCTGGGACACCCACGGCCTGCCCATCGAATCCGCCATCCTGAAAAACAAAAAGGTGAAGCGGGATGCGCTCACCACCTCCGAGTTTCGGGAGAAGTGCAAGGAGTACGCCCTCGATTTTGTGGACAAGCAGCGGGAGCAGTTCAAGCGCCTGGGCGTGCTGGGAGAGTGGGACGATCCCTACCTCACGCTGAAGCCCCATTTTGAAGCCAAGCAGGTGAAGGTGTTTGGCGAGATGGCCAAAAAGGGCTTTATCTACAAGGGGATGAAGCCGGTGTACTGGTGCCCCCATGACCAGACCGCCCTGGCCGAGGCCGAGATCGAGTATGCCGACGACCCCTGCACCACCATCTTCGTGAAGTTCCCTGTCCGCGACGACAAGGGAATGTTGGCCCAATACTGCGACCTCTCCAAGCTCTTCTTCGTCATCTGGACCACCACGCCCTGGACCATCCCGGGCAATATGGCCATCTGCCTCAACGCCGAGCTGGACTATGTGCTGCTGGAGGTTCCCTCCGGAGAAGTCTATGTCCTGGCCCAGGCCCTGGCCGAGGGCGTATGCAAGGCTGCGGGCATCGATTTCGGCGCCTGCAAGGTGCTGGCCACCCTCAAGGGCGCCGCGTTCGAGCTCATGACCGCCGCTCACCCGCTTTTCGACCGGGACTCCGTGATCCTCAACGGTGAGCACGTCACCCTGGACGCCGGCACCGGCTGCGTGCACACCGCCCCCGGCTTCGGCGCGGAGGACTTCCAGATCTGCCAGCAGTACGACAAGGCGGGCCTCACCCACATCGGCGTGCCCGTGCCGGTGAACGCCAAGGGCGTTATGACCGACGAGCGGTACAACGGACAGTTCTACGCCGTGGGCAACGACATGGTGGTGGAGGATCTGGGCGCCTGCGGGGCGCTGCTTGCCAGCGAGAAGATCACCCACTCCTACCCCCACTGCTGGCGCTGCAAGCACCCCATCATCTACCGCGCCACAGAGCAGTGGTTCTGCTCCGTGGACGCCATCAAGGACGCGGCGGTGAAGGCCTGCGACGCCATCCAGTGGAAGCCCGACTGGGGCAAAGACCGCATGACCTCCATGATCACCGAGCGCAACGACTGGTGCATCAGCCGCCAGCGGGTCTGGGGCGTGCCCATCCCCATCTTCTACTGCGACGCCTGCGGCGCGGATATCGTCACCCCCGAGACCATCGACCACGTCTCCGAGCTGTTCCGGGCGCACGGGTCCAACGTCTGGTTCGACCGGGAGGCCGACGAGCTGCTCCCCGCCGGATTCAAATGTCCCAAGTGCGGCCACACCCATTTTACCAAGGAGACCGACATCATGGATGTGTGGTTCGACTCCGGCTCCACCCACGCCGCCGTCCTGGACGAGCGCCCCTATCTCCACTTCCCCGCCGACATCTATCTGGAGGGCGGCGACCAGTACCGCGGCTGGTTCCAATCCTCTATGCTCACCAGCATCGCCGCCAAGGGCGTGGCGCCCTACCGGCAGATCATCACCCACGGCTGGACCGTGGACGGCGAGGGGCGGGCCATGCACAAGTCCCTGGGCAACGCCGTGGCGCCCGAAGAGATCATCAAGGACTACGGCGCGGACATGCTCCGGCTGTGGGTGGCCTCCGCCGACTACACCCAGGATATGCGCATCTCCAAGGACATCATGAAGCAGCTCTCCGAGGCCTACCTCAAGATCCGCAATACCGCCCGGTATATGCTGGGCAACCTGGCGGGCTTTGATCCGGACAGGGATCAGGTGCCCTACGCCCAGATGCAGGCGCTGGACCGGTACGCCCTCTCCCGCTACAACGAGCTGGTAAAGACCGTCCGCGCCGCCTATGACCGGTATGAGTTCCATGCCGTCTACCGCGCGGTTTACAATTTCTGCGTCATCGATCTGTCCAACCTGTACCTGGATGTCATCAAGGACCGTCTCTACTGCGAGGGGGCCTCCTCCCCGGAGCGCCGCTCCGCCCAGACTGCCCTGTATGTCATTCTGGACGGCATGACCCGGCTCATCGCCCCCATCCTGGCCTTTACCTCCGACGAGATCTGGGCCGCCATGCCCCACACCGCCTCCGACAACGGCGAGAGCGTCCTGCTCAACGACATGCCCGACGCTTCGCCGGCCCTGGCGCTGGACGAGTCCGCCGCCGGGCGCTGGGACAAGCTCATCTCTCTCCGCGACGCCGTGAACAAAGCCCTGGAAAACGCCCGCAAGGCCGGCGTACTCAAGAAGAACCAGGACGCTGAGATCCAGCTCTGGGTTTCGGAGGAGGACGCCGCCTTCCTGAAGGACGTGGATCTGGCCACGCTGTGTATCGTCTCGAAGGTGGAGGTCCTCACCGGCGACGGCGAGGGAGAGACAGCGGAGGACTGCCTGGTGCCCGCCACCATCGCTGTGACCCTGTCCGATGCCCCCAAGTGCGTCCGCTGCTGGAACCACAACGGGCATGTGGGCGAGGATCACGACCACGCCGAGCTGTGCCCCCGCTGTGCCGCAGTGGTGAGAGCCCTGTAAGTTCCCGGCCGGATGGACCAAACCGCCGCGGGGAGATAAGAGAATAAGAGCGGCCCGCCTCTTATCAGGCGGGCCGCTTCTTCGTACAAGGGGAGCGGTCTGTGGGATCGCTGCTACCGCTCCAGCAGCTCTTTGGCGGAAATGCCCGGCTCGGTCATGGAGTAGGGGTCCAAAATTTTTTCAAGGGTCTCCTTATCCAGAACGCCCTCCTCCAGGATGAGATCCTTCACGGAGCCGCCGGTCTCAATGGCCCGCTTGGCCAGGTCGGCCGCCGCCTCGTAGCCGATATGGGGGCACAGGGCCGTGATGATGCCCACGCTGTTGTCCACCATGGCCTTGCACCGCGCGGCGTTGGCCGTGATCCCCACGATGCAGTTGTCCACCAGTGTATGTACCGCGTAGGTCAGGGTCTCCACCGACTGGATGAGATGATAAAAGATAATGGGCTCAAAGGCGTTGAGCTCCAACTGTCCGGCCTCCGCCGCCATGGTCACGGTCATGTCTCCGCCAATGATATGGAAGGCCACCTGATTGACCACCTCCGGGATCACCGGGTTTACCTTGCCCGGCATGATGGAGGAGCCGTTCTGGCGAGGCGGCAGGTTGATCTCATTGAAGCCGCAGCGGGGGCCCGAGGAGAGCAGCCTGAGGTCGTTGCACATCTTGGAGAGATTGACCGCACAGGTCTTTACCGCGCCGGAGACAGCCACAAATTCGTCCAGATTCTGGGTGGCGTCAATGAGGTCAAAGGCCTGGATGAGCCGCAGGCCCGTGACCTTGGAGAGATTGGGCACGATGCGGCGGAGGTACTGTTCGTCGGCGTTGATGCCGGTGCCGATGGCGGTGCCGCCCATATTGAGGCAGCGCATCTCATCCTGCGCCCGCTCCAGGCGGACGATGTCCCGGCGGATGGCCTCACTGTAGGCGCGGAATTCCTGCCCCAGACGGATGGGGACCGCGTCCTGCATCTGGGTGCGTCCCATCTTGATCACCCCGTCGAACTCCTCCGCCTTCTGGGTGAGGGCGGCATACAGCCGCTCCAACTGGATCTGAGCACGGATGAGGAGCTTGAGCACTGCCATCTTTCCCGCAGAGGGAAAAACATCGTTGGTGGACTGCCCATAGTTCACATGATCATTGGGATTCACCAGGGCGTAGTCCCCCTTTTCCCCTCCCAGCAGCTCGATGGCCCGGTTGGCGATGACCTCGTTGGCGTTCATGTTGAGACTGGTGCCCGCGCCCCCCTGGATGGGATCCACGATGAAGGCCTCGTGGAGCTTGCCCGCCGCAATCTCGTCACAGGCGCGGACGATGGCGTCCGCCACCCGTTTGTCCAGCAGGCCGATCTCATAGTTGGTGATGGCCGACGCCTTTTTGATCTCGGCAATGGAGTTGATGATCTCCGGGTGCATGGTCAGCCCCGTGATGTGAAAGTTTTCCGCCGCCCGCAGGGACTGTACGCCGTAATACACGTCCTTGGGCACAGACCGCTCTCCAATGGAGTCGTGCTCGGAACGATAGACCGTCTTGACCGCCGCCATAAAAATCCCCCCATGAAATTATAGTTTCATTTTCGAGATTTATTATAGCATGTGTTCCGACATTTGCAAGTATATTTGCAATAAATATTTCAAATGACGGATAACTTGTAAAAGTAGCCCCGCCGGATTCCGGCGGGGCTGCTGCAAAAGACGAGGGGCGGGCGGGGCGGAACAGGACTGAGTAAACAGACCCTAGCGGTCGCCTGCCCGAAGGGCGCGCATGGCGTTGAGAATGGCGATGACGGACACCCCCACGTCGGCAAAGACGGCCTCCCACATGTTGGCCATGCCTAGGGCGCCCAGGGCCAGCACCAGCAGCTTCACCCCCAGGGCGAACACGATGTTTTGACGGACAATGCGCAGCGTCTGCTTGGAGATGCGGATGGCGGCGGCGATTTTGGAGGGCTTGTCGTCCATGAGCACGATATCGGCGGCCTCGATGGCGGCGTCGGAGCCCAGGCCGCCCATGGCGATGCCCAGGTCCGCCCTGCTGAGCACGGGAGCGTCGTTAATGCCGTCGCCTACGAAGGCCAGCTTTCCCCTGCCGGTCTTTTCCTTCAGCAGGGCCTCCACACGCTCTACCTTGCCGGCGGGCAGAAGCTGGGTGTGGACCTCATCCAGGCCCAGCCGGGCGGCCACATCCTCGCCCACCGCCCTGGTGTCTCCGGTGAGCATGACGGTCTTGCGGACACCCATGGCCTTGAGGGCGGAGATGGCCTGGACGGCGTCTTCCTTCACCTCGTCGGAGATGACGATGTGTCCCAGATACCGGCCCTCCGACGCCACGTGGACCGTGGTGCCGACCCGGTGGCAGGGGTGCCATTCCACACCCACGCGCTCCATGAGCTTGTCATTGCCCACGGCCACCGGGACCCCGTCCACCTCGGCCCTTACGCCATGGCCCGCGATCTCCTCCACGTCCGTGACCCGGCCCGCGTCGATTTCCTTGCCGTAGGCCTCCCGCAGGGATCTGGAGATGGGGTGGTCGGAATAGCTCTCCGCCAGGGCGGCCAGCTCCAGCAGCCGTTCCTCCGAGCATTCACCGGGGTGGATGGCGGTGACATTGAATACGCCCTTGGTAAGCGTGCCCGTCTTGTCGAAGACCACGATCTCCGTGTCGGCGAGCACCTCCAGATAGTTGCCGCCCTTGACCAGAATGCCCGCCCGGGAGGCGCCGCCGATGCCGCCGAAGAAGGAGAGCGGCACCGAGATGACCAGGGCGCAGGGGCAGGAGATGACCAGAAAGATAAGGGCCCGGTTGAGGCTCTCCGTCCAGTGCATCAGTCCCAGAAGGGGCGGGACCACGGCCAGCAGGACGGCGGCAATGACCACCACAGGGGTATAGTAGCGGGCGAACTTGGTGATGAAGTTCTCGGCCCGGGCTTTTTTGCTGCTGGAGTTTTCCACTAGGTCCAGGATCTTGGCCACGGTGGACTCCTCAAAGGCTTTGGTCACACGGACCTTCAGGAGGCCGGAGAGATTGACGCAGCCGGAGATCACGTCGTCCCCCGGCTCGGCCTCCCGGGGGAGGGATTCACCGGTGAGGGCGGCGGTGTCCAGTGTGGACTTGCCCTCCAGCACCACGCCGTCCAGGGGCACCCGCTCCCCTGCCTTGATGACGATGGTGTCCCCCACCGACACCTCGTCAGGGTCCACCTGCACCAGCTCGCCGCCCCGCTCTATATTGGCATAGTCGGGCCGGATATCCATCAGGGCGGTGATGGACTGCCGGGACTTGCCCACGGCGTAGGACTGGAAGAGCTCGCCCACCTGATAGAAGAGCATGACGAACACGGCCTCGGGGTACTCGCCGATGCAGAACGCACCCAGAGTGGCCAGCGCCATCAGAAAGTTTTCATCAAAGACCTGACCATGGGAGATGTTCCGCGCCGCCCGCCACAAGACGTCCCAGCCGATGACGGCATAGGGGACCAAAAAGGCGCACAGCCGGAACCAGCCCTCCAACGGAAGGAGGACCGCCGCTGCCAGCAGCACGGCGCTGGCCAGAATGCGCCAGAGGGTTTGCTTCTGCTTCTTGCTCATGATAACAGCCTCCAAAAGCGGGACCTGGGCGTCCGTGTCCAGGTCCTGCGGGTTTACCGGACGATCTGACAGTCGGGCTCCACCTTTTTGCACACCCGGACCACTTCATCCAGCACGGCCTCGAACCGTGCGTCCTCCGCATCCAGCGTGAGCTTCTGCGTCAAAAAACTCACAGTGGCGTCGTTGACGCCGTCGATCTTCTTGATGGCGCCCTCCATCTTGGCGGCACAGTTGGCACAGTCCAGATCGACCAGCTTGAATTTCTTTTTCATGACAAACTTCTCCTCCTTATCAATAACCAATTACATGGGGTAGTATCCTTAGGGGACGCTTCATGTGTCTTACTCGCTGATGTGCTCGATACCCTGGTCCAGAATGGTCCGCACGTGGCCGTCGGCCAGGGCGTAATAGACCTGCTTGCCCTCCCGGCGGTACTTCACCAGCTTCGACTGCTTCAGCGCCCGGAGCTGATGGGAGATGGCCGACTGCGTCATGCCCAGGAGCTGGGCGATGTCGCACACGCACATCTCGGACTCAAAGAGGACGTACAGGATCTTGATGCGGGTGGAATCTCCAAAGATCTTGAAGAGCTCCGCCAGATCGTAGAGGATCTCCTCGTCGGGCATATCCGCGTCCACCTTTTCCACGATCTCCTCATGGATGTGGAAGTCCGCGCACTGCTCCAGCTCCTTCTGTTCCGCCATAAGCTCACCTCAAAAACAAACATATGAGTTATTGTTCATATGTATTATTATATACAGGCCGCGTCAAATGTCAATAGGGGCGGAGAAAAAATTTTTTCTTCGCCCCAAAAGCCGTGTGCGGCATACATTAAGCCTTGTTTTGTCCAAATTTTGTGATATACTATTTGGGCATTTGTTTGTCATACATGATTACTTTGATATAAAGGAGCACGACATGATCACAGTTTCCGACCTGAGCCTTCAGTACAGCGGCCAGCCCCTTTTCTCCCATGTGGATCTGCAGTTCATCAAGGGGAACTGCTACGGCATCATCGGCGCCAACGGCGCAGGCAAGTCCACCTTTTTGAAGATCCTCTCCGGTGAGCTGGAGCCTTCCTCCGGCGAGGTGTCCATCCTGCCCAAGACCCGTATGTCCGTCCTTCGGCAGGATCAGAACGCCTACAACGCCTATACCGTCATGGATACGGTCATCATGGGCAACCAGCGCCTTTACGACATCGGCCGGGAGAAGGAGGCCCTCTACGCCAAGGAGGAGATGACGGAGGAGGACGGCATCCGCGCCTGCGAGTTGGAGGAGGAGTACGCTGAGCTGGGCGGCTGGGAGTCTGAGTCCGACGCTTCCCGCATCCTCCAGGGCCTGGGGCTGCCCGTGTCCATGCACTACGACGTCATGGAGAACGTGGACGGCCGCCTGAAGGTGAAGGTCCTGCTGGCCCAGGCCCTGTTCGGGAACCCCGACATCCTCCTGCTGGACGAGCCCACCAACAACCTGGACATCAACGCCATCAACTGGCTGGAGGACTTCCTGCTGGACTTTGAGGGCACCGTTATCGTGGTGAGCCATGACCGGCACTTCCTCAATACCATCTGCACCCATATCGTGGACATCGACTACAACAAGATCAAGATGTATGTGGGCAACTACGACTTCTGGTACGACGCCTCCCAGCTCATGCAGAATCTGATGAAGAACCAGAACAAAAAGAACGAGGAGAAGGCCCAGGAGCTCAAGGAGTTCATCTCCCGCTTCTCCGCCAACAAGTCCAAGAGCAAGCAGGCCACCGCCCGCCGGAAGCTGCTGGAGAAGATCACGCTGGAGGAGATCCCCGCCTCCTCCCGCCGCTATCCTTGGGTGGCCTTCAGCCCCGACCGGGAGGTGGGCAAGGACATCCTCTTCGTCACCGAGGTCTCCAAAACGGTGGACGGCGTGAAGCTGCTGGACAAGGTGAGCTTTACGGTGAACCACGGGGACAAAATCGCCTTTGTGGGCGAGAACGAGAACGCCCAGACCGCCCTCTTCAAGATCCTCACCGGCGAGTGGGAGCCCGACGAGGGCACGGTCAAGTGGGGACAGACCGCCACTTGGTCCTATTTCCCCAAGGACAACACCGAGTTCTTCAAGGACTGCGACGACAACCTGGTGGAGTGGCTCCGCCAGTTCTCCTCCGACCCCCACGAGGCCTATCTCCGGGGCTTCCTGGGCCGGATGCTCTTTTCGGGCGACGAGGTGTACAAGCCCGTGAAGGTCCTCTCCGGCGGCGAGAAGGTGCGGTGCATGCTCTCCCGGATGATGCTCTCCGGCGCCAATGTGCTGCTGCTGGATCAGCCCACCAACCACCTGGATCTGGAGTCCATCGCCGCCGTGAACAACGGCCTGGAGGCGGTGAAGTGCAACGTCCTCTTCTCCTCTCACGACCATCAGATGGTCCAGACTGTGGCCAACCGCATCTTCGACTTTACCCCTGACGGCAAGCTCATCGACCGGCAGATGACCTATGACGAGTATCTGGAGCGGACCGCGCAGGAGGCCAGGGCCTGAGCCGTGCCTTCCCCATCGGCACCGGCAGGGCGGATTTGCTGAACATTCCCCGATGATCCGGTGGAGGCGGCTGACACGGCCCCCAATTTGTGATATACTATGGCTTGCTGAAGATTGGGAACAGGCCCGGCGCTGGGACGTGTTCACCATTTTCAAATAGGCTCCAAGTGAAAAACCACGCCAAGAGAGGACTGGAACGCATGCGCAAAGAGCTTGTCCTGCCGGTGACCGCCGCCGTGAGCGGCGCGGCCGGCTTTTTCCTGCGCCGCTGGGAGCTGGCCTCCGCTTTCGAGGCGGATACCGGACTGCCCATACCGGGAATGCCCGCCACCTGGGCCCTTATCGCCCTGTCCGCGGCGGCGGTGCTGGCGCTGGCCCTGCTGTGCAGGGGCAGCCACCGGGTATTCCCCGGCGGCTATGACGAGGCATTCTCTGCCCGGGGCCGTACCCTCTACATGGCCGGCATGGTGGCGGCCGCCTTCCTCATGGTCATCGCCGGGGCCCTCTTCCTGATGGAGCTGCCTCAGCTCTATGCCGAGGCCAAGCTCCAGACCAAGGGCACCCCCATGCTGGGGCTGCTGCCCAGGGCGTTGCTGGCCGTCCTGGCCCTGTGCTCGGGCTGGAGCCTCTTCCAACTGGGAAAGAACAACTACCGTGGCGAGGGACAGGGGAAATACAGCTCCAGCCTCCTCATTCCGGCCTATACCGCCTGCATGTGGCTCATCGTGGCCTATCAGGCCCGCTCCGGGGACCCTATCATCCTCGACTACGTCTATCAGCTCTTTGCCGTCATCGCCGCGGTGCTGGGCTCCTATTTTATGGCGGGCTTTGGCTTCGAGCGGGCCAAGACCTTTCGGAGCGCCTTCTTCTCCCTGTGCGCCATGTACTTCATCCTGGTCACGCTGGCCGATACCCACGAGCCGGGCTTCCTGGCCCTGTATCTGGCCTTTTTCCTCTATTTTGCCGCCTCTTCCGCGGTGCTGCTCTACAACGCCCGGCAGCCCCGGGGACCGCGAATGCCGGGGAAGCGGCTTTTGAAGGACACTGAAACAGAAGATTTGAATAGGGAGGGAACCCCTGATGAAGGATAACAACACATTTTATATCACCACGCCCATCTATTACCCCTCGGATAAGCTCCACATCGGCCACACCTACTGTACCGTGGCCACCGACGCCATGGCCCGCTATAAACGGCTGAAGGGCTGCGACGTGCTTTTCCTCACCGGCACCGACGAGCACGGCCAGAAGATCGAGGACAAGGCCAGGGAGGCGGGCATGGAGCCCAAGGCCTTTGTGGACAATATCGTGGAGGGCCCCCGGGGCGTGCTGGATCTGTGGAAGCTGATGGACATCTCCAATGACCGCTTCATCCGCACCACCGACGATTACCACATGGAGTCGGTCCAGAAGATCTTCAAGCGCCTCTATGAACAGGGCGACATCTACAAGGGCAAATACGTGGGCAAGTACTGCAAGCCCTGCGAGTCCTTCTGGACCGAGACGCAGCTGGTGGACGGCAAGTGCCCCGACTGCGGCCGCGAGGTGGTGGATGCCGAGGAGGAGGCCTATTTCTTCCGCCTCTCCAAATACGCGGGCCGCATCCAGGAGTTGCTGGAGAACACCGACTTCCTAGAGCCCCGCAGCCGGGTGAACGAGATGGTGAACAATTTCATCAAGCCCGGCCTGGAGGATCTGTGCGTCTCCCGGACCAGCTTTACTTGGGGCGTGCCCGTGGACTTCGACCCGGGCCACGTGGTCTATGTGTGGATCGACGCCCTCTCCAACTATATCAACGCCCTGGGTTATGAGAACGGCAGATACCATGACTTTGAGAAGTACTGGCCCGCCGACGTCCACTTTGTGGGCAAGGAGATCGTCCGCTTCCACTCCATTATCTGGCCCGCCATCCTCATGGCGCTGGACCTGCCCCTCCCCAAGAAGGTGTACGGCCACGGCTGGCTGCTGCTGGACGGCGGCAAGATGTCCAAATCCAAGGGCAACGTGGTGGATCCCTATGTACTGGCCGAACGCTATGGCGTGGACGCCCTGCGGTACTTCCTGCTGCGGGAGTTCCCCTTCGGCTCCGACGGCAATTTTTCCAACGAGGCCCTCATCGGGCGCATCAATACTGATCTTGCCAATGACCTAGGCAATCTGGTGAGCCGGACCGTGTCCATGGCGGGCAAGTATTTTGAGGGCGGCCGCCTTCCGGCGGAGCAGGCCGAGGGGCCGGAGGACGCCGAGCTCATCGCCCTGTGCGCCGGCGTGCGGGACCGGTATGAGCAGCGCATGGAGAAATTCGCCTTCCAGGAGGCCCTGGTGGACGTCTTCGCCGTGGTCTCCCGCGCCAACAAGTATATCGACGAGACCAAGCCCTGGGTCCTGGGCAAGGAGGCGGCCCACAAGGCCCGCCTGGCCCGGGTGATGTACAATCTGCTGGAGAGCATCCGCATCTCTGCGGTGCTGCTGCGGCCCTTCATGCCCTCCACCTGCGAAAAGATCTTTGCCCAGGTGGGCGCGGGGAGCGAGGCGCAGTCCTGGGCGAGCGCCGGGACCTGGGGCGTTCTGCCCGCCGATGTGGCCGTCAAGCGGGGCGAGAACCTCTTCCCCCGCATCGACATGGAAAAGGAGCTGAAGGAATTGGAATCTATGGAGAAAAAGCCCGCCGAGGCCGCCGCTCCGGCACCCGAGGCCAAGGCCGAGGGCAAGCAGGAGGCGCCTGCCGCCCCGGCGTATATTACCATTGACGACTTTGACAAGGTGAAGTTCGTGACCGCCAAGGTCCTGGCCTGTGAGGCCGTGCCCAAGTCCAGCAAGCTGCTGCGCTTCACCCTGGACTGCGGGGAGGAGTTCCCCCGTCAGATCCTTTCCGGCATCCACGAGTGGTATGAGCCCGAGGCGCTGGTGGGCAAGACCGTGGTGGCCTGCACCAACCTCAAGCCCCGGAAGATGATGGGGATCATGTCCAACGGCATGCTCATCTCCGCGGTGAAGGAGGAGCCCGACGGTACGGAGAAGCTCCATCTCATCATCCTGGACGACAAGGTGCCCGCCGGCTACGGTCTGTGCTGAGACGCTGAATAAAACCGTGCGCCCCGCCTTTCGGCGGGGCGCACGGTTTTATATTCGGTCCCCTCCCGCCGCAGCAGACGGCGGCAGGTGTGGTCGATGGCCAGGGCACCCAACGGCGCGGTGAGCAGGATGGAGACCGGGGCGCCCAGCAGGGCGGAGGCCCGCGGGCTCCCGCCCTGAGCCATGCCGGTAAAGGAGGAGAAGAGCACAATGACGAATACGTCGTCCACTGAAGCGCCGGCCAGGATCATCTGCGGGATGCCCTTTTCCGCTCCATAGCCCTCCTCCAGGAGCCGGAGCATCCGGGGAACGAGCACTGCCGGGGAGACCGCGCCCACCACCGCGCCCATGACGGCGGCATCCAGAGTGGACACTCCCATCAGCCGGGGAGCCAGCAGCACCATCCCCAGCACCTCCAGGCCGGCGGGCAGGAAGCACAGCAGCAGAGCGGGCCTGCCTTGTTTTTTCCCGCAAAGTATTGTATCATGAGGGCAGAATCATCCCCGGACATGTGCCGGAAGGAGGCTTTTCCATGATTTTCGACACCCACGCCCACTACTATGACGGGGCCTTCGACCCGGACCGGGACGAACTGCTTGCGGCCCTCCCCTCCATGGGGGTGGCTCTGGTGGTCTGCCCCGGCTGCGATCTGGAGTCCTCCCGGGCCTCCGTCGCCCTGGCGGAAAAATTCGGCTATCTTTACGCCGCCGTGGGCTTCCACCCGGAGAACCTGGAGGGGGCCTCTCTGGACCAGCTCGACCAGGTGCGGACCATGTCCGCCCACCCCAAGGTGAAGGCCATAGGAGAGATCGGTCTGGACTACTACTGGGTCAAGACCCCCGAGGCCCGGGCCTTCTCACGGGATTTTTTTGACGCCCAGCTCTCCCTCGCGGAGGAGCTGGACCTGCCTGCCGTCGTCCATGACCGGGACGCACACCGGGACTGTCTGGACATCGTGCGGGCCCATCCCGGCTGCCGGGGGGTGTTCCACTGCTATTCGGGCAGCGTCGAGGATGCGAAGGTACTGCTGGATCGGGGCTGGATGCTCTCCTTTACCGGGAACATCACCTTTGCCAATGCCCGGCGTGGCCCCGAGGTGGTGAAATTTATGCCCGTGGACCGCCTGATGCTGGAGACCGACGCCCCCTATATGGCCCCCGAGCCCTTCCGTGGAAAGCGGTGCGACTCCACCATGATCCGCCTCACCGCCGAGCGGGTGGCCGAGTGGAAGGGGCTCTCCGCAGAGGAAGTGCTGGACATCACGCTGGAGAACGGGGAGCGGTTCTTCGGTATCGACTGAAGGGAAGGATAAGTATGGAAACCATCTCCTATGAGTACGGCGACGCGCTGTATGTCAACCTCACCAACCGCTGCGACTGCGCCTGTATCTTCTGCCTGCGCAACAACGGCCACAAGGGCTCCATCTATGCCGACGACCTGTGGCTGGAGCATGAGCCCAGCCGGGAGGAGGCTCTGAAGGACCTGCTCTCCCGGGACCTCTCCCGGTATACCGAGCTGGTGTTCTGCGGCTTCGGCGAGCCCACCTACCGGATCGACGACCTGCTGTGGCTGGTGGACGAGCTGAAAAAGGCGGTGCCCCATCTGCCGCCGGTGCGCATCAATACCAACGGCCATGCCAACCTCATCCATGGCCGGGATGTGACGCCTGGGCTGGCCGGACGTATCGATGTGCTCTCTATTTCCCTCAACGGCTCCACCCCTGAGGAGTATGTGGCCGTCACCCGCCCCAGGGAGGGGGCGAAGGCATGGGACGCCATGCTGGACTTTACCCGCAGCGCGGCCCAGTACGTCCCCACCGTCATGATGACCATCGTCAACAAGGACAAGACGCCGGAGGAGATCGAGGCCTGCTGCCGGATGTGTGAGCGCCTGGGGGCCACCCTCCGGGTGCGGGAATACATTCCGGACTGAAATGCAAAAAACGTCGGAGAGGCATAAGCGGGCGTGCGTAAGACAGCATTGAGTACGCCCGAAGAATCCTAAACTTCTTCGGGCGTTTCCCTGTGTGAATGATAGGCTTTCCATATTTTGCTGATATACTTTGTTCAGCAAAAGAGTGAGAAAAATCGAAATTTGAGGATTGAATATGAATATACTACTTCTTTCTGGAAGCCCCAGAAAGAATGGAAATACCAATGCGATTGTGCAACGGGTCGCCGAAAGATTAAAGACAAACCACAACGTGGAAATTTGCCGCATCACAGACTATCAGATCAACGGTTGTTTGGGCTGCAATCACTGCCAAAGCGTTCTGGATAAACCCGGCTGTGTGCAGGATGATGATGTGACCCGGCTGTTGGGCAAGGTCATGGACGCCGCTGTACGGGCACTCTTACTCAGGGCAGTTAAAGCTTCTGATGGATCGTCATGTAGCGCTGTTCAAATTTGTCGGAGGCTCTGACAAGGCTGTGGACGAAATGGAAATCAAGTCCTTTATTGAGAATAGGCCCGTGGGACTGATTGTTTCCTGTCAGGGACCAGGGGAAAACAATACGGAACTGGTACAAATGCAGTTCCGCAAATTCTGCGAATCCTCTTTGGCCTTCTGTTTGGGTACGTATATCTTCCCATGGTGTTCTCCTGATGTGATAGGCAGCCAATTCTCTGAAGATACACTCAATCGGATTGTCTGTAATGTGGAAGCTCAGAATAAGTGAAATAATTTTATCAAACAAACAGGCATGACTTAAAACATCAGCTATGCTCATGTGCGCGTTTCGGCGCGGGATTGCTATATCTTTAGTTATAAAGAGTTCGACAATTCCAGTTTGTCGGGATGCTGCAAAATCCTTTCGGAACAAAAGGACGCACTTCTATACTCTCCTATCAGGAGTATTGTACGTCCTGCGCAACTTCATTCTCCGTCAGCAAGTTTGAATATCATGCAGAAAACAATCCTCCGTATGATTGCAGCATACGGAGGATTCACTGTTTCACGGACGCCGCCCAATGCCCCTCCGACGTTTTTTTACGCCGCGGCGTCCTCCAGCTCGTGGTAGGCCTCGGCCTCGCTGTCCGCTGAAAAGAGGAAGCGGCCCGCTCTGTCGTAGACCTCCACATGCCCTCTGACCCATTTCATCGTGTACTCCATTTCGTACCGCTCCTTTCTGTTCCTTCAGGATGGTATCAGTATATCGGAGTACATGTCCCATAAAACGGACTTTTAGAAAAACTCCATGGCGCGGCAATGCGCGCCATGGAGCTGAGCGCACGGCGTCCGCGCGCAGAGCGAATGGATGGGGGGAAGAATGGCGCCCTGGGCTATGTTTCATAGCGGACCTTCTTCCGCCGATACCAGACGTAGTTGAATACGTTGCCCAGGATCAGGATATTCCCGCACAGATACAGCCACACCAGCAGGATGATGACCGAGGCTAGGGAGCCGTACACCAGAGAATATCGGGAGGACATACCGATGAACCAGGAAAAAAGCATGGAGGCGCACACCAGCGCGGCGGAGGCCAGCACCCCGCCGGTGAGGATGGGCGGCCGGGGCTTGCCTCTGGGGGCCGCCATGCGATAGGTGAGCAGGACAAAGAGCATGACCAGACAGAAGAGGACCCAAAAGCGGATCCACTGCCAGTCCCCCACCACCTGCCTCACCCAGGGCAGATAGGTCTCCACCAGATGGAGGAACCAGCTTCCGGTGAGGAGGACCGCCAGGGAGAGGTAGATGGTGATAAGAAACAGAACGGAGAAAGCCACGCTGGCCACGACCTGGCCTACCCCTCGATAGGTGGTGCGCCCATAGATGTCCGCCATGATGTTCATGAGGGCCCGAAAGGCCGCGGAGGCGGAAAAGAGCGTCATGGTGAGGCCCGCGAAGAGCATGGCGTTGGACTGGTTATCGGTGATGTAGAGGATATAGTCCCCCAGGATGGAACGGCTCTCCTTGGGGAGAAATTCCTCGGTCCCGGCGAGGATCAGGTTCACGTCCAGGTGCAGCAGCCCCACAAAAGCATTGACGCAGATCAGCACCGGAAAGAAGCTGAGAATGAGAAAATAGGCCAGCTCCGCGGCGGACCTGGACACCCGGCGGTCAAAATATACCTCCAGGATCTCGCGCACAAACCGCACCCCAGCGGATTCCCACAGCCGCCTCATCCTCTCGCCTGCCTCTCTGTTTTGAAATGAGTTTATACAGTATATCATAGTGTGCCAGAAATTTCAAATCCCACTCATAGCGTCCCGCAGGTCCGCATATGGTGTTAGAGAACAGAAGAAAGGACGGGGATGCCGATGAGAAGGGGACAAGGCCGGTGGTCAAAAATGCTCCGGCGGGGGACGGCCCTCTTTTTGACCACGGTCACGGTGTGGGTGCTGTCGCTGACAGCGGACATGGGAGCGGCGGCCCAGACGTTCCAGACACTGGCGGAGAGCCCCGCCTTTGTCTCCGCCGCCCTCCGGGCGGAGCTGGGGAACCTCACGCTGGAGGACGACCCCATGAACGGCCTGGAAGGCTGGCAACGGCTGGTCCTCCGCCAATCCCCGGCGCTCATGGCGTTTGAAGGCGGGCCGGACCTCTCCGGGGAACAGCCGGAGCAGGAGCCGGGGGCCACGCAGGCCCCCTCCATGGAGCCGGACGACCCGGAGGACCCCCACCAGCTTCCGGAGGTGACGACGGCCCCGGAGGACATCGTTGGAAAGACACTCCTCCCGGTCAGCGCCGACGGCTATGACGCCGCCCAGGGGGTGTACATCGAGAACCGGCCCGGACTGCCCCTGGATGTGGCCGCGCTGGCCTCCGCCCAACTGGAACTCACCCTTCCGGAGGAGGGCCCGCAGGTACTCATCATGCACACCCACGGCAGCGAGGCCTATACCCCGGACGGCGAGGACGTCTACACTCCCAGCGGGGAATGCCGCACGACAGACAAGACCCACAGCGTGGTCCGGGTGGGAGAGGAGATCGCCCAGGTGCTCACCGAGATGGGGCTCTCGGTGATCCATGACACCGAGCTCTATGACTACCCGGAGTACAACGGCTCCTATGACCGCTCCCTGGCGGCGGTGGAGACCTACCTGGAGCGGTATCCGACCATCAAGGTGGTGATGGACGTCCACCGGGACGCGCTGATCGGCGAGGACGGCACCATTTACAAACCCATTACCACCATCAATAGTGAAAAATGTGCCCAGGTCATGCTGGTCATGGGCTCGGACGCCAAGTACACGCACCCGAACTGGCGGCAGAACCTGAGCCTGGCGGTGAAGATCCAGAAGGAGATGAACACCCTCTGGCCCACCCTGGCCCGGCCCATCGGCCTACGGGAAAACCGCTACAATCAACAGCTCACCACCGGCTCCTTGCTGGTGGAGGTGGGCTCTCACGGCAACACCCTCCAAGAGGCCCTGGCTGCGGCGCGTATGTTCGCCCGGGCCGCGGGGGCGGTGCTGCTGGAGCAGGAGTGAGCCCATGCGCAAACGCCCCCCTGTGCAGCGCCGTTTTGCTGCACAGGGGGGCGTCTCTCTCGTGGGGCAAATTTACCCCAGGGCCTGCGCTAGGTCCTCCAGGATGTCGTCGATATGCTCCGTGCCGATGGAAAGCCGGATGGTGTTGGGCTTGATGCCCTGGTCCAGCAGCTCTTCCGGGCTGAGCTGAGAGTGGGTGGTGGTGGCCGGGTGAATGACCAGGCTCTTCACATCGGCCACATTGGCCAGCAGGGAGAAGATATTCAGATTGTCGATAAACCGCTGAGCCTCCTCCTGTCCGCCCTTGATCTCAAAGGTAAAAATGGAGGCGCCGCCGTTGGGGAAATACTTCTGATACAGGGCGTGGTCCGGGTGCTCCGGCAGGGAGGGGTGATTTACGCGCTCCACCTTGGGGTGCCTGCTCAGGTAGTCCACCACCTTCCTGGTGTTCTCCGCATGGCGGTCCAGCCGCAGGGAGAGGGTCTCCACCCCCTGGAGCAGCAGAAAGGCGTTGAAGGGAGAGATGGTGGCGCCGGTGTCCCGCAGGAGAATGGCGCGGATATAGGTGACAAAGGCGGCGGGGCCGGCGGCGTCCGCAAAGGATACGCCGTGATAGCTGGGGTTGGACTCGGCGATGGGGGCGTACTTCCCCGCGGCCTTCCAGTCGAATTTGCCGGAGTCCACAATGATGCCGCCCAGGGTGGTGCCATGGCCGCCCAGGAACTTGGTGGCCGAGTGGACCACGATATCGGCGCCATGCGCAATGGGACGGATGAGATAGGGCGTGCCGAAGGTGTTGTCGATGACCAGGGGCAGACCGTGCCTGTGGGCGATGGCGGCGATGGCGTCAATGTCCGGGATGTCGCTGTTGGGATTGCCCAGCGTTTCCAGGTAAATTGCCTTGGTGTTTGGCCGGATTGCTCCCTCCACCTGGGACAGGTCGTGGGCGTCCACAAAGGTAGTGGAGATCCCGAACTGGGGCAGGGTGTGGGCCAGAAGGTTATAGCTGCCGCCGTAAATGGTCTTTTGGGCTACGATATGCTCCCCCGCCTGGGCCAGAGCCTGGACGGCGTAAGTGATGGCCGCCGCGCCGGAGGCCAGCGCCAGGGCCGCCACGCCGCCCTCCAGGGCCGCCACGCGCTGCTCCAGCACGTCCTGGGTGGGATTGGTGAGACGCCCGTAGATATTGCCCGCGTCGGAGAGTCCGAACCGGGCCGCGGCCTGGGCGCAGTCGCGGAACACGTAGGAGGTGGTCTGATAGATGGGTACCGCCCGGGCGCCGGTGGCGGGATCGGGCTGCTCCTGACCCGCGTGGAGCTGGAGGGTCTCAAAGCGATAGGTGTCGTGGTTCATAAAAAATACCCGCTTTCTTTTTGATTTTTTTGGTGTCCACTCAAAAAGCGGCGCGGTACATTCGGCCGTTCCGCCACCGGCACAGCCCGGTTTCCAGCTCCAGATCCGTCCGGTTCACGGCGGCGTCCCCCTCTCTGCGCATTAAATTCATATTAAAATACTATGCTTTGCAGTATAAGACCGCTGCTCCCATTTGTCAAGTAGGATTTTTTCGTTGCACATTGGGCTTTGGCGTGGTAAAATAACCCCCAACGAAAAAAAGGGGTTTTTGCTATGAAGCTGTCGGAACTTCTCTCACGGGGGCGGCCCACCGTCTCCTGTGAACTCTTCCCGCCCAAGGTGGGGACCACGCTGGACCAGGTGGAGGGCGTCCTCCGGGACACCGCCGCGCTGAGACCCGATTTTATCAGCGTTACCTACGGGGCGGGCGGGAGCACGTCCAAGCGCACCCAGGAGATCGCCGTACGGCTGCAGGACACCTATCATGTCCCCGCCCTGGCCCACCTCACCTGCGTGTCCTCCACCCGGGAGGAGATATCCTCTATGGTGGCCGCCCTCCGCGCCGCGGGGATCGAGAACATCTTGGCGCTCCGGGGGGATATCCCCCGGGATGCGGACTTCCCTTCCCCGGAACACTACCACTATGCCAGTGAGCTCATCGGCCACATCCGAAGCCTGGAGGGCGGAAAGGAGCTGTGCATCGGCGCGGCCTGCTATCCCGAGGGGCACGTGGAATGTCCCCACCGGGAGGACGATATCGATTTCCTGAAGCGGAAGGTGGACATGGGGGTGGACTTCCTCACCACCCAGATGTTCTTTGACAACGATGTGCTCTACCGTTTTCTCTACCGGGTGCTGGCGAAGGGGATCACGGTGCCGGTGATCGCGGGCATCATGCCGGTGATGAGCGTCAAGCAGATCCGCCGCTCCTGTGAGCTCTCGGGCACTGTGATGCCCCCGCGGCTCCAAGGCATAGCCGACCGCTTCGGCGACGATCCCGCCGCCATGCGGCAGGCGGGCATCGCCTACGCCACAGAACAGATCGTGGACCTCGTCGCCCACGGGGTGGAGCACATCCACATCTACACGATGAACAAGCCCGATGTGGCGGCCAGGATCATGGCCAACCTCTCGGATATCATCCGGCCCCGTGGCTGAGATCGACTGGAAGGAGGCGCGCCGCTACCTGGGGCTCCACAGGGGCGGCGGTACGGTGGACGAGGTCCTGGAGGCCGGCCTGCGGGACTGCGGACGGGCGCTCATGGCCTGTGCCCGTCCCAGAAGCGTCTGGCGGCGCTTTCCCCTGGCGCTGGGCGAGGGCCGGGTGGAGACGGCGGGCCTGCAGGTGGAGAGCCTCCACCTCCGCCGGCATCTGGAGGGCTGCACGGCGGTCTGCCTCTTTGCGGCCACACTGGGACCGGAGGTGGACCGGCTCCTCCACCGCGCCTCGGTCACCGACGTGAGCCGGGCGGTCATGATCCAGGCCTGCGCCGCCTCCCTGCTGGAGGTCTACTGCGACGAGTGCTGCGCCGCCATCGCGGCCCAGACGGCCGCCGAAGGGCTCACCCTCCGCCCCCGGTTCAGCCCCGGCTACGGGGACTTCCCCATCTCCTGCCAGCGCGCCCTCCTGCGTGCGCTGGAGGCCCCGAAGCGCATCGGCCTCACCGCCACGGAGACCATGATGCTCACCCCTACCAAATCGGTCACGGCTCTGGTGGGCCTCTCTCCGGAGGCCGCTCCCTGCCGTCCGGACGGCTGCCGTGCCTGCGGCAAGGCCGACTGCGCCTTCCGTCTGGAGTGAGGGCCTGGCCCCATCCTCAGAGCACAGCAGCCAGACCCTGAACAACATTCCAAGGAGGACTTTTCATGGATATCCGAACCGAACTGGGCCGCCGCATCCTCTTCTGCGACGGAGCCATGGGCACGATGCTCCAGGCCGCCGGCTTGCCCGCCGGGCGGGAGCCGGAGCTCTGGAACCTGGAGCGTCCCGAGGTGGTCCGCGCCCTCCACGGGCAATATCTGGCCGCCGGAGCGGACATCATTGCCACCAATACCTTTGGAGCCAACGGCGTGAAGCTCTCCGGCCACCCTCTGGAGGAGATCGTCGCCGCCGCCGTCCGCCTGGCGCGGGAGGCGGTGGAGGGGGCCGGCCGCGGCTGGGTGGCCCTGGACGTGGGGCCCACCGGACGGCTCCTTCAGCCCATGGGAGACCTGCCCTTTGAGGCCGCTGTGGAGGCCTATGCCCGGGAGATCCGGGCGGGCGTACAAGCGGGGGCGGATTTGGTCTTTCTGGAGACCATGAGCGACCTGTATGAGGCCAAGGCGGCGGTGGTGGCCGCCAAGGAGAACAGCGACCTGCCCATCTTCGTCACCCTGGTGCTGGATGAAAAGGGGCGGCTCCTCACCGGAGGCGACATCCCCTCCGCCGTCACGTTGCTGGAGGGGCTGGGGGTGGACGCGCTGGGACTCAACTGCGGCCTGGGGCCGGACCAGATGGCGGAGCTGCTCCCCACCCTGCGGGCCCATACCCGCCTGCCCATCATCCTCAACCCGAACGCCGGGCTTCCCGAGTGCGTGGACGGCTGTACCCGCTTCGGCGTGGGGTCGGAGGCCTTCTCCGCCGGCCTGGCCGGGCTGGCCCGGGCCGGCGCCTGGGTGGTGGGAGGGTGCTGCGGCACCACCCCCGACCACATTGCGGCCGTCGTACAGGCCTGCTCCGGCATCACGCCGCGCCCCCTGTGCCCGCAGCGGCGGACCCGGGTCTCCTCCTACGCCCGGACCGTGCCCTTCGGCGATGGTCCGGTGCTCATCGGCGAGCGCATCAATCCCACCGGTAAATCCCGGCTCAAGCAGGCTCTGCGGGAGCGGGATATGGACTATATCCTCCGGGAGGCCGTCCGCCAGCAGGAGAGCGGGGCCATGGTGCTGGATGTGAACGTGGGCCTGCCGGAGCTGGACGAGCCGGAGATGATGGCCCTCCTCATCCCGCAGCTTCAGAGCGTCACCGACCTCCCTCTTCAGATCGACACCTCCGATCCCGCCGCTATGGAGCGGGGGATGCGGCTCTACAACGGCTGCCCGCTGGTAAACTCGGTAAGCGGCAAAACCGAGAGCATGGAAGTGGTATTCCCGCTGATGAAGAAGTACGGCGGCGTGGCCATTGCCCTGACGCTGGACGAACAGGGCATTCCGGCCACGGCGGAGGCACGTCTGGCCATCGCCCGGCGCATTGTGGAGACGGCGGCGCGTTACGGCATCCCCAAGGAGGACCTGGTGTTCGACACGCTGGCCATGGCGGTGAGTGCGGAGCCCACTGCCGCACGGACCACCTTGGAGGCCCTGGCCCTTATTCGGTCGGAGCTGGGCTGTCACACCTCCCTGGGGGTCTCCAACATCTCGTTCGGGCTCCCCCAGCGGGAGAAGGTGAACGCAGCCTTTTTCCTCATGGCGCTGGAGCGTGGGCTCTCGGCGGCCATCCTCAACCCCAATTCCGCGGCCATGATGGACGCGTTCCGCGCGTTTTGCGCCCTGAACGGCCAGGACGCCAACTGTCAGGCGTATATTGCGGCCATGGCGGGAGAGACCTCCGCGCTGCCGGACCGGGCACCGGCGGCTTCCGCCGCGCCGGATCTGCCCGCTGCCGTGATCCGGGGCCTCCGGGAGAGCGCCGTCCAGGCCGCCCGGGCGGCGCTTGCGGAAAAGACGCCGATGGAGATCATCGATGCCGCGCTGATCCCCGCCCTGGACCATGTGGGGACCGAGTTTGAACAGGGCCGGATGTATCTCCCTCAGCTCCTCATGAGCGCCGAGGCGGCCAAGGCCGTCTTTGCGCTGCTACGGGAGCGGATGAGTCAGGGGGACGGCGGCCTTCCCGCCTCCAAGGGCAAGGTGGTGCTGGCCACCGTCAAGGGTGATGTCCACGACATCGGCAAAAACATCGTCAAGGTACTGCTGGAGAATTACGGGTATCAGGTCATTGACCTGGGAAAGGACGTCTCCCCCGAGACCGTGGCCGATACGGTGGTCCGGGAGGGGGCCGGCCTGGTGGGGCTCTCCGCCCTCATGACCACCACGGTGGGAAAGATGGAGGAGACCATCCGGCTCCTGCGGGAGCGAGCCCCCGGGTGCAGGATCATGGCCGGAGGAGCGGTGCTCACCGAGGAGTACGCCCGGCGCATCGGCGCGGATTTCTACGGCAAGGACGCCATGAGCGACGTGCGGTATGCCGACGGCGTGACCGGACGGGAGTGACGCCTCAGCGGGCCCCGGAACCACTTCCGGGGCCCGCTTTTTCAGCCGGTGTCCGACGCTTTGGGATGCTCAAAAAATGGAATTGGTCAAAAGCGGCATACTTCCAGTTGCTTTTTGGGGACGGGGACGTTATACTTTAATAATAATACCTGTTGTAGATTTTTATGTATACCGTTTGTAACGGTCCACTCCTTGGAGGTGCGCTGAATGAAAACGAACCGACTCCTCTCCTGCGCGCTGGCGCTGGCCGTGACTGTGTCCGCGCTGGCGCTGCCCGCGTCCGCCGCCACCGCCTTCCCCGATATCCAGAGCCACTGGGCCAAGAGCTATATCGAGGAAATGACCGACGCCAATATGTTCAAGGGCTATGAGGACGGGACCTTTAAGCCGGAGAACAAGCTGACCACCGCGGAGGCGCTGGCTCTCTGCGCCCGGGCCGTGGGACTGGATGAGAACACCAGTGCCGAGATCGCCGACGACTATAAAGAGGCGGTGGACGACGTACTGGACGGCAGCCAGTCCTGGTTCTACCGGGAGTTCGCCATCTGCCTGGCCGCGGGGATCCTCACCGAATCCAATCTGAAGAGCCTTACCCAGTCCGGCGCGCTCATCAAGCCCATCGTCAAGGAGGATCTGGCGGTCTACCTGATCCGCGCCATGCAGCTCGGCCCCATGTCCGAGCGGCTCTCCTCCTACCCCATGAGCTTTGACGACACCGCCTCCATCAGTGAGAGCGCCAAGCCGTCGGTCTATCTGCTGAGCGTGTACGGCATCGTCCAGGGGGATCAGAACAACGATTTCGGCCCAGACGGGCAGGTCACCCGGGCCATTATGGCCACCATGCTCTCCCGGGCCATTCGCTACATGGACGCCCACGGCACCGATCCGGACCTGCCGGAGTACACCAGCTATGCCTTCCAGCAGGGCGTCATCGCGGCCACGCCCGCCGAGGGCAGCGGCGGCGCGCTGATCCTCACCCTCAACGACGATCTCACCGGAGCCACGGCCTATTCGGTGTCCCTGCCCTCCGGCGTGACCATCTATGAAAACAATATGGAGTCCACCACCTCCGCCCTGAAGGCCGGCCGTCACGCCCGGGTCTGCCTGGACGGCAGGGGGACCGCCTATGCCGTCCGCGTCAGTGATGCGCTGGAGGAGTTTGAGGCCACCGTCAACGGCATTGACGGCTACGACATTGCGATTACCCGCAGCGGCCAGGGGGAGATCCTCACCATGGACCGCTTCACTCAGGTCCAGGTGGGCTCCAAGACCACCGGGGACCGCTCCATCGTGGATGCGGATGCCGGGTATACCAGCGCGGTCTGCAAGCTGGATGACCAGGGGCATCTGGTGGCCATCCGCCTCGATGGCGGTACCCGTACCGAAGAGGGCATTCTTGCCGGGTATACCAAGGCCAGCGGCACCACTGCCGCCAGCATTCAGGTCATCGGGTTCGACGGTGTGACCCGTACCTTCTCCGTCCCCTCCGGCGCCACCACCACCGTCAACAGTCTGGTGAGCAACCTCAATAGCAGCTATGAGGGCGACTATGTGTCCCTGCGGGTCTCCAACGACAGCAATGCCGTGGTCACCGCCGCAGTGGATACCGTTACGGAGTATGTGCAGGGTGCGGTGAAAGCCACCTCCTACGCCAGCGACGTCAATACCATCACGGTGACCAATCTCGACACAGGCAAGGCCACCTCTTATGACGTGTCTAAATCCGCCGTCATCACCTATAACGGCGAGACGACTCTTCTGCGGAACATCAAGAAGGACTACTTTGTCACCCTCCGCCTCTCCGGAGGCGATGCCGCCCTGATTGAGGCCTATCCCGGCTCCACCGTCACCGAGGGCGTCATTACCGAGCGGATATTCAGCGATACCGACACCACCGTCACCTTCGTCGTGACGCAGGAGGACGATACCCAAGTGAGCTTCAAGGTGGACCTGTCCAATCCCCCCGACATTGAACGGGACGAAGCCGACAGTACCATCGACAAGCTCCGCACCGGAGACTCTGTGGAGGTCACCGTCCGCTACAATGAGGTCACCCGCATCACAGCAACCTCTCAGAGCGCCAATGTCATCGGCACCGTGGACCGCATCATCCAGGAGAAGAACGGCTACACGCTGGAGATGACGCTCTCCGACGGGGAGGAGGTCTCCTACACCGTTACCTCCGGCGTCTCCGTTACCCAGAGCGGCAAGAGCGTCAACCTCTCCTCCCTGCGGCCCGGCTACAAGCTGGGACTGGTGGTGAGCGGCGAGCAGGTGGTCTCCATTGAGATCCAGCAGGCCGTCAACTCCAGCAATAAACTCACCGGCACCGTCATCTATGTGAGCACCTCGGACAAATACATCTATCTCCGCTGTGTGGACGAGGCCGGCAACGAGGAGATCGTTACCGTGAACGCGCCCTCCGGCACGGTCATTCTGGATGTGTCCACCGGCGACAGCCTCAGCCTGAAGTATCTGGAGGCGGGCGACATCATTGAGGCGAATGGCGCCTACGACGGCGCGGAGTTCGATGCCACCGTGATCCTGAGACAGTGATTGTATGAAAAAAAGGTCCTCCGCCGCCCTTGCGGCGGAGGACCTTTTTTTGTGTGCGGAACGGTTTTTATTTTGAGATTCCAAATAGAGATTGACAGCAGCAGGAAAACCATGTATGATGCATATGTTTTGATATTCAAATAAATATGGAAGGAGGAACCAGCGTGAAGGGGAATCGGGCTGAGCTCAACCGCTTTCTGGTGGAGGTATTCGACGAGATTTTGAAAACAGAGGAGGAGAGCCTTGCCGGGAGCTTCAGCGACTTGTCCCTACGGGAGCTGCACCTCATCGAGGAGGTGTGCCGGGCGGAGGATGAGGCCCGTGACAATCGGGCCACCGCCATTGCTGCGGCCCAGCGGGTGACGGCGGGAACCCTGACCACTGCGGTCTCCCTTCTGGAGCGGAAGGGCTACCTGGAACGGCGGCGGGACGAGCGGGACCGCCGGGCCGTTCGAATTTGGCCCACAGAGAAGGCCCGGGCGGCCGACCAGGTACACGCCGCATTTCACCGAGAGATGGTGGACGAGATCCTGAAGACGCTCTCCGACCAGGAGGCCCAGGTGCTGGTCAGGGCGTTGGGCAGTCTCACCGCCTTTTTTCGGGAAAAGTACGAGGCGTAGCGCCTGGGACGCCTACTTTTAAACTGCGAGGAGAAGAAATATGGTACGCATCATCACTGACAGCACCTGCGATCTGTCCAAGTCCCGCCAGGTGGAACTGGGGGTGGAGGTGGCTCCGCTCTCCGTCCACTTTGGAGCGGAGACCTTCCGGGACGGCGTGGATCTTACAAACGGGGACTTCTATGCCCGGCTCCGCCGGGCGGAGGCCCTGCCCACTACGTCCCAGGTCAATCCCGAGGATTTTGCCGCCCGCTTCCGGGCCTGCCGAGAGGCGGGAGACGAGGTGGTGGGGATTTTTATCTCCTCCCTGCTCTCCGGCACCTGTCAGTCCGCCTGCATTGCCCGGGATATGGTGGAGGATACGCATATCTTTGTGGTGGACTCGGGGACGGTCACCTTCGGGCTGGGACTGCTGGTGGAGCGGGCTGCGTTTCTGCGGGACCAGGGCCTCTCCGCCGGCGAGATCGCGTCCGAAGTGGAGCGACTCTCCGGGAGGCTGCGGTTCTACGCCGTGGTGGAGACCCTCAAATATCTCAAAATGGGCGGGCGCATTTCCGCCGCCACCGCCGTTGTGGGCGGGATGCTGGGGATCACGCCGATCCTGAACATTCGGGACGGTGTGGTAGAGGCAGCCGGAAAGTCCCGGGGGCGCAAGGGCGCCTACCAGTGGATGGAGGAACGGATTAAAAAGGAGCCGGTGGATACCGCGCTGCCGGTGGCCTTTGGACACTCCGACGCTCCGGCCGTTATGGCGGAGTGCGAGGAGTACTTCCGGGCGCGTATCCCTGGGATGACCGTCTATGAGAGCGATATCGGCGCCGTCGTGGGTACGCATGCCGGACCCGGGTGCGCCGGGATCGCCTACTTCGTGAAGGAGTGAGCACTGCTGGGGGCAGGCGGCGTGCCCACGGCGGTCCACCGCGCAGCGGTGTTCAAGGGTCTGTCCTAGGGACAGACCCTTGCCGCAGGCGGAATTGATTTTCGCCGCGGAGGTCCAATTCCGAGCGGACAAAATGAGGATTCTTTTCGCCCCTTCCAGGGACAGGTGGGCGGCGGCCGGAAGGCGCACCACGTGGTGCGCCTTTTTGCAGGGACCTCTCGGTGCACACTGTTCACAATTTCGTGATATGTTGCACCCTGAACGTGTTATAATACTGCCTGCGGAACTGCGCACTTGAACAGGACCGCCCCGCCTGATCGGCGGGTTTTACCAGCAGGTATGTCTGGGGCTTGTTTGAATATTGGCGACATGCCTTAAGAATCGCATGGGAAAGGACGTGCCAACGTGCGGCAAGGAGAGTTATCCTGGCGGGACAGGGGCAGACTGTGGATGCGGCTGGGGATACGGATGATCCTGGTCCTTCTGATCGTGCTGGCGCTGCGGTATCTGGTTCCCCCACTGCTGGGGCTGCTCATGCCCTTTGCGCTGGCCCTGGTGGTGGCATGGGTCCTCAATCCGCTGGTGAAGAGCCTCCAGAAGCGGTTGGGCCTGTCGAGAGGCGTGCTCTCCCTGCTGCTGATCCTGCTGGCCTTTGCCGTGGCGGGTGGGATCCTCTTTGGGCTGGGCCATAGTCTGGTCAGCGAGATCAGTTCCCTCATTGACAACTGGGAGGGAATCTGGGAGTCTCTTCAGGGCGGGATTCTTACCATTGGGGAAGAGCTGGACAAGTTCCTGGCCTATCTCCCGGACGAGGTGGAGACCTTTGTCAACGAAAGTCTGGATGGGCTCAACGCCTGGCTGAGCGTCTGGGTCAATGACGCCATGGTGGGGATGGGCACCCGCGCCAAAGATTTTGCCTTCAGCCTGCCCTCCTTTGTGGTGGCGCTGATTGTCTTCATCATGGCCACCTATTTCATCACGGCGGACTATCCTCATCTCCGTTTTTTGGTCACGGACAAGATGCCCGGCGAGGTCCGCGATTTCTTCTCCCGAGTCAAGCATACCGCGCTGGGGGCCTTCGCGGGGTATGTGCGGGCGGAGGTCATCATCTCCATCGGCGTGTTTGCCATTTTGCTGGCCGGGTTCCTGCTGATCCGTCAGCCCTATTCCGTACTGCTGGCCGTGCTGTTGGCCGTTCTGGACTTTATCCCCATCATCGGCTCGGGGACGGTCATGGTCCCGTGGGCGGTCATCGATGTGCTCACCGGCAATTGGGTCCACGCCGTGGGACTTATGGTAGTCTGGGGGATCGTCTGCGTCTTCCGACGGGTGGCGGAGCCCAAAGCGGTGGGCAGCCAGACAGGGCTCTCGCCGATCCTGTCCCTGGTGAGCATGTATGTGGGGATGCGCTTGGCGGGAGTGCTGGGCATGATCCTGGGGCCGGTCCTCTGCCTGGTACTCATCAATGTGTGCCGGACAGGGATTTTTGACGGCCTGCTGGGGGACCTGCGCCTGGCTGTACGGGACACCGCGGCCATTTTGAACGGCCATCCGGCACGCAGACCCCCTGCGCCCGGAGAAGAGGAATAATCCGTTCAAAAAAGGTTCCGGGTTCGTTCAAAAATCATTTGGCGTTTCTTCATGAAATGGTCATATTTTTCCGCTATCCTAGTAGGCGAACGAGAAAAGAAGAGCAAATATTCCATGAAGGAGCGATTCTTATGTACTATAACAGCAACAACGACAGCCATTCCCAGGAGCCCTGGGATCGTCCCATCGAGACCACCGGTCGTTCCTTGGATAATGAGTACGTCCCCGATGAGCCCGGACACAGCGGAAAGAAAAAGGGCCGCGGCGGGAAGACAGTGGCCCTATGCCTGGTGTGCGCGTTGGTGGGCGGGCTGGTCGGCGGCGTAGGCGCTACCGCCGCCACGGGCGGTTTGAGCGGCGGTACCACCACGATCTATGAGGGGGAGCGGGCGCCCACTGTGGTCAATGTGGCCCAGGTCAACGGAAAGACGCTCCTCACCGGGCCGGAGATCTATGCCTCCTTTGTCGGCTCCACCGTCGGTATCACCACGGAGGTGGTGACCACCAACTCCTGGGGCCAGCCGGTGTCCGCCGCTGCGGCCGGCTCCGGTTTCGTCATTACCAATGACGGATATATCCTCACGAATTACCACGTCATCGACGGAGCCCAGAGCATCAAGGTCGCCTTTGTGGACGGCACCACCTATGACGCCGTCCTAGTGGGCGGCGAGGAGGAAAACGACATCGCCGTGCTGAAAATCGACGCCACGGGGCTCACCCCCGTCATCATCGGGGACTCCGACAACATCAAGGTGGGCGAACAGGTGGTGGCCATCGGCAATCCTTTGGGCGAGCTGACCTATTCCATGACTCAGGGCATCATCTCGGCCAAGGACCGCAGCATCACCATGCAGAACGGCGAGGTCATGAACATGCTTCAGACCGACACGGCCATCAACTCCGGCAACTCGGGCGGGCCTCTCTTTGATATGTACGGACAGGTGATCGGCATCACCTCCGCCAAGCTCTCCAGCAGCTCTTCCACCAGTGAGGCCACCATCGAGGGACTGGGCTTTGCCATCCCCATCAACGACATCAAGGACATGGTACAGGATATCATCGCGCACGGCTACGTGACCGGAAAGGCCTACATGGGGATCACCGTCACCACTGTACCTGAGAGCGATGCCCAGCGCTACGGCATGAGCCAGGGCGCACTGGTCAAGAGCGTGGATGAGAGTTCGTGCGCGGCCAAGGCGGGCCTCCAGAAGGGGGATATCATCACCGCCATCGATGGCACCACGGTCCTCTCCTCCGCTGAACTGGTGGAGGCCAAGAAGGAGTATAAGGCGGGCGACACCGCTACCCTGGAGGTGGACCGCAGCGGGGAGAAGCTTACGCTGACCCTCACCTTCGACGAGGACACGCCTGAGCGCCGTGCCGCGCAGGAGGCCGCTCAGGAAGAGGAGGCCCAGCAGGAGCAGCAGCAATCCCAGCAGGGATCTTCCGATTTCTTCTGGCCCTTCGGCGGACTGTCCCCCTGGTTCTATTGACAGATCCCGAGAGAAATTTAAAACCGCGGTCCCCGGCGCATTCAGCGCCGGGGGCCGCGGTTTATCCGGTTTACAGGCGGTTGTCCGGCATGGTGCCGGGACCAGGAAGGCAAAAAGATGCGGTCTTACTCCTCATCCAGCTTGAGCACGGCCATGAAGGCCTCGGTGGGAATCTGCACAGTCCCCAGGCTCCGCATTTTCTTTTTCTTGCCCCAGGGAAGGCGTCGCCTTCCCTGGGGACCCCCATTCCGATTTCATTTGCTCGGGCGGAGTGAATCCGCCCTGCGCCAAGGTCCGGGCAGAGCCCGGACGCTTGTACGGCGCTTTGCGCGCCGCCCCGCGCTGCGAGGCCCCGGAAGGCAAAAAGAAAATGCTGCCGTTACTCCTCGTCCAGCTTGAGCACCGCCATAAACGCCTCCGTGGGAATCTGCACCGTGCCCAGACTCCGCATTTTCTTTTTGCCTTCTTTTTGCTTTTCCAGCAGCTTTTTCTTCCGGGTGATGTCGCCGCCGTAGCATTTGGCCAGCACGTCCTTGCGCATGGCCTTCACCGTTTCCCGGGCGATGACCTTGCCGCCGATGGCCGCCTGGACGGGCACCTCGAAAAGCTGGCGGGGGATATTCTCCTTGAGCTTCTCACAAAGCCGTCTGGCCCGGCCGTAGGCCTTGTCCTTATGGGCGATGAAGCTCAACGCATCCACCTGATCGCCGTTGAGAAGCAGGTCCACCTTTACCAGCTCGCTGGGCTGATACTGGTCCACCTCATAGTCCAGGGAGGCATAGCCCTTGGTACGGGCCTTGAGCGTGTCGAAAAAGTCGTAGATGATCTCATTGAGGGGCATGGAATAGTGGAGCTCCACCAGGTTGGTGTCCAGATACTGCATATCCTTGAACTCAGCCCGGCGCTCCTGACACATGGGCATGATGTTGCCCACAAATTCCGGCGGGGTGAGGATGGTCACCTTGGCATAGGGTTCTCTGGCCTCGACGATCAGGGCCGGATCGGGATAATTGTGGGGGTTGTCCACATGGACCACCTCACCGTCCGTCCGGGTGATCTCATAGATAACGGAGGGGAGGGTGGTGATGAGATCCAGGTCGAACTCCCGCTCCAGTCGCTCCTGGATGATCTCCATGTGGAGCATCCCCAAAAAGCCGCAGCGGAAGCCGAAACCCAAGGCGGCGGAGGATTCAGGCTCAAAGGAGAGTGCGGCGTCGTTGAGCTGGAGCTTCTCCAGGGCGTCCCGCAGGTCGGGGTACTTGGAACCGTCCTCGGTATAGATGCCGCAATAGACCATCGGGCGGGCGGGGCGGTAGCCGGGCAGGGCCTCAGCGGCGGGCCGTTCGGCCCCGGTGATGGTGTCTCCCACCCGGGTGTCCTTTACGTCCTTGATGGAGGCGGTAAAGTATCCCACTTCCCCGGCGATGAGCTCCTTGCAGGGCTCCATGCCGATGGGCAGGAGGTGGCCGCACTCCAGCACCTCATATCGGGCCCCGGAGGCCATCATCTTCACCGGCATGCCGGTGCGGAGGGTCCCCTCCATGACCCGGAAGTAGACGATGACGCCCCGGTAAGGGTCGTACTGGCTGTCGAAGATGAGGGCACGCAGAGGGGCCCCGGGGTCGCCCTTGGGGGCGGGGACATGGGCCACGATATCCTCCAACACAGCCGGAATGTTGAGGCCCATCTTGGCGGAAATCTCCGGGGCGTCCTGGGCCGGGATGCCGATGACGGTCTCGATCTCCTCCTTCACCTTCTGGGGCTCGGCGGCGGGGAGGTCTATTTTGTTGACCACGGGCAGGATCTCCAGATCGTGCTCCAGGGCCAGGTAGGTGTTGGCCAGGGTCTGCGCCTCAATGCCCTGAGCGGCGTCCACCACTAAGATGGCCCCTTCGCAGGCGGCCAGAGAGCGGGAGACCTCATAGTTGAAGTCCACATGGCCCGGCGTGTCGATGAGATTGAGCTCATAGGTTTCGCCGTCGTCTGCCTTGTAGAGGAGACGCACCGCCCGGGCCTTGATGGTGATGCCGCGTTCCCGCTCCAGGTCCATGTTGTCCAGGAGCTGGCTCTCCATCTCCCGCTCAGGCACCGCGTCGCACAGCTCGATGAGCCGGTCCGACAGCGTGGATTTTCCGTGGTCGATGTGTGCAATGATAGAAAAGTTGCGAATTTTGTTCTGTTCTGTCATGAATAGATACCTCCGTGAGGAAAATCCACGCGGGCCCCCGCAAAGCGGGGCGCGTCAGCGGGCACAAGCCCGATGGGCTTGCCGCAGGCGGAATTGATTTCCGCCGAGGATGTCCGATCCAATGGGGCCCCCGCAAGGGCGTCAGCCCTTGTGGGGAGAGGATTTTCCGTGGTCGATGTGTGCAATGATAGAAAAGTTGCGAATTTTGTTCTGTTCTGTCATGAATAGATATCTCCGTGAGGAAAATCCAGGCCTACTTGCTTTCGGTGCGATAGGCGATCAGGCGGCGGGTGATCCGCTCGCCTGTATTGTGGACGATCTGCAGGAGAGATTGGTAGGCGCCCGGATAGGTCTGCGTCAGCACATCGTGGTTGATGGGCGGAAGGCTGCCCGACTCCTTCACCCGGGCGGCCAGCGCGTCCACATAGGCCACCTCGGCACAGGTCATATCGATGGTGGCGGTGCCGGTGATAAACTGCCGTGCAGGCACGGCGAAGAAGTCCTCGTTGTTGGTACCGTCTGCCCGATAGAGGTAGCGGAACATCTTATAGAGCGCAGTGCCCAAATAATCCGAACAGGCTTTGATGGCCTCCTTGCTGCCCACTTTGCCCAGCAGATCGAAGAGAATGCCCACTGAATTTACCAGCAGCTTTTTGGATAGGGTGGCCATGATACTGCCGCGCAGGACATTGTCCTTTTCGGCACTGTAATCGTACAGGCTCTCGGCATCCACGATGGTGGTGCCGTCACGGCTCAGGGTGCGGCCGAGCAGATAGTCGGCGGAGACGCCGTAATAATCGCAGGCCTTTACCACAAAGGCAAGGCCGGGCTCCCGGATTCCATTTTCATAGTGGGACAGCAGGGCCTGGCTGATGCCCAGATCTTTGGCCGCCGACCGCTGGGAGATCCCCTTCTCCTTTCTCAGCAGCGTCAGGGAACGGGAAAAGTCCGAACACATACTCCTCACACCTCACAAAAAACAGTATGTATAGTATAGTGTGCAAAATACAAAAAGTAAAGCCCAAAGTTTCGGAATCTGGGCAAATTGGGCATTGTGATAGGGTGTTATTGGGTGTATAATACCCTTACTTGAGTCAAAACCGAAACATTTTATTGGAGGCGTACCAATTATGTTTGAAAACCTGATTGAAAAGCTCAAAAAGAATCCCACGACCCTGGTCTTTACCGAGGGGACCGACGCCCGCATTCTGGAGGCGGCCTCCCGCCTGAAGAAGAACGGCATCCTGGAGCCCCTCCTCATCGGCGTCCCTGAGGAGGTGCAGGCCGCCGCGGAAAAGGGCGGCTTTGATATCACCGACATCCGTGTCATCGACCCCGCCAACTACCGCCGGATGGACGAGCTGGTGGACAAGATGGTGGAGCTCCGCAAGGGCAAGATGACACCGGAGGAGTGCCACGCCGCTCTGCTCAAGGGCAACTATTTCGGGACCATGCTGGTGAAGATGGGCGTGGCTGATGCCCTGCTGGGCGGCGCGACTTACTCCACCGCCGACACGGTGCGGCCCGCGCTGCAGCTGGTAAAGACCAAGCCCGGCAACAAGAGCGTATCCTCCAGCTTCGTGATGATCCGTGAGAAGGGCGACGGCACCGAAGAGAAGTATATCATGGGCGACTGCGCCATCAATATCGAGCCCACTGCCGAAGAGATGGCCGAGTGCGCGGTGGAGTGCGCCCACACGGCCAGAATTTTCGACATCGATCCCAAGGTGGCCATGCTTTCCTATTCCACCAAGGGCTCTGGCAAGGGTGAGAACGTGGATAAGGTCCGCACCGCCACTGAGCTGGCCAAGGCCGCCGCGCCTGAGTTGGACATCGACGGCGAGCTGCAGTTTGACGCCGCGTTCTCTCCCGTGGTGGCCCAGACCAAGTGCAAGGGCTCTCCGGTGGCCGGGCAGGCCAATGTGTTCATCTTCCCTGAGATCCAGTCCGGCAATATCGGGTATAAGATTGCCCAGAGGCTGGGTGGCTTTGCCGCGTACGGCCCCATTCTCCAGGGTCTGAACGCCCCCATCAACGACCTCTCCCGCGGCTGCGACGCCGAGGAGGTCTACCAGATGGCCATCATCACCGCGGGCCTGAAGTAAAGACAAACCGGCGGAGGATTCCCGAGACCTTAGGACCTCCTCACCCCGCCGAAGGCGGGTCAAGGGTTTTGCTCCTGTATCAAAACCTTGCCGCAAGGTGAATGGATTTTGCCTGGGAAGGAAAGGGCGCCGGGAAGATCGAATGGAAACAGGAACTGGCCTCCCGACTTCGGGAGGCCAGTTTTTTGACAAGGAGGCAAGAGATGAGTCTGTTTGACGCTTACGATCCCGCGCCCGACGCGGTATTGAACCCGGAGGACGCCACCCGCCCGATCCCGGGGTTTCCCGAGACCGTGGTCATCACCTTCCAACCCTCTTTGGTGGAGGCCGTTGCGGCCCGGCCGGAGGCGGCGCTCCTGTGCCGCATTCCGGTGTTCTTCCAGATGCCCGTCTACCGCCTCCCCGCCCAAGGGACGGAGCTGGCCGTCTACCAGACGCTGATGGGCGGGGCGGTGTCGGCGGCCATGCTGGAGGAGGTCATCGCCCGGGGCGCCCGGAAGGTCGTCCTCTTCGGCTCCTGCGGCTCGCTGTGCCGGGAACTTCCCGACGGACACCTGATCGTCCCCACGGCCGCCTATCGGGACGAGGGGGTGAGCTATCACTACCTCCCCGCCGAGGACTATATATCCCTCCCCACCGCGCCGCGGACGGCGGAGATCCTCCGGGAGCTGGGCGTCCCCTTTGCGCTGGGCAGGACCTGGACCACCGACGCCCTCTACCGGGAGACCCGCCGGAACGTGGCCCGGCGGAAGGCGGAGGGTTGCATCGCGGTGGACATGGAGTGCGCCTCCCTTGCGGCGGTGTGCCGGTTCCGGGGCGTTGCCTTTCACCAGTTCCTCTATACGGAGGACAATCTGGACGGAGCATTCTGGGACCCCCGCCTGATGGGAAAGCTCCCCCAGGACGCAAAAGAGGCCTATTTCAGGATCGCGCTGGAGATTGCCAGACGCATATGAATCATACCCACCGGCCGTGCCGGTGGTTTGCACAGGACCGCTTGGGGCATGACCCGGGCAGAGCCAATAGGCTCATCGAATGGTCTGCCAATCGCGCAGATTTCCCGGGCTTGCCCCGGCCTTGACCGCCGCCCTCAGTCCCGCTGTACGGGTGGACAAGGCGGCCAATCCCTCAAAGTGCTTGGCCGTACTCTTTCTCATTTTGCGGTATTTCTTTTCTTAAAATTGAAATGGGCGGGAAGCCATTTTAGGGCGTTCCCGCCTTGATTATCCTTTAGCAAAGGCGGGCGGGGCTGTCAACGGCGGCGCTGAAAGCGCCGTTTATCTTGACCGTTGAATGCTCCGGATGACTTTGCTATTTCACCGGCAAATTGGAAGTTGCTTTGTACGTCTTAGGCGGATAAGACGTAATAATTACAGCTTTAGTGCAGATTAGAGGGGAGAGAACGTACTTGGAAATAAACGGTTGGCATTATGATTATGAAAAGCTGCCTTACTGGGATATTCGCGACCGGTTCTCCTATGTTTTTGATGAACTTTACGAAAATGAGCAATCGGACACCGCATGTCTGATTTATTCAATCGCAGAGGTAAGCATGTGTAACGAAGTAAGGTGTTTGGCTGTTTTAAGGCAAAAAAGTTCTCCTGAATTGATGATTAACGTAACATCATTTCATTTTCCAAGGCAGCATGTATGTTATAGCCTGAATGGAAAATATATTTTCCTTAAAGCACATGTTTACGTGGAAGCGGAAAACAGGATACTTTGTCCAATTATTATCATCGACCTTTTTAATGACAAATTTGCCTCTGCGGATATTCATGCGAATACTACATGTTCTACGTTTAAGGAGTTAAACTCTAATCAAATCTTGGTAACATCACCCCTGATCAAAAAGGAACACGAGGACGTACTGTTCATGTTCTCACAGTTAAAGTGGTTTCCTATACTTGAGTTAAATCAGTTCCAATTTTGACAAGCGGTGTGCGTCTTATTGGTATAAGGTGTGCTCACCAACCTCAGGTTTGCGTTCCCGACTGAATGTCTGGCTCCCCGCCTTACGCGCGTGTCCTCTCAGTGCTTTCCCTGTTATAAGCGAGTCATCTGGGCGAACCGATTCCGATAGCCGCCTTTCATTGTGCCCCCTTCTCAGTTTACCATAATTTTAGGGGAGCGGCTACGTCTAACCGCTCCCCTTGATACCTTCCCAATCCCTCTACTGCTCCTTATGTTTATGATGGTGGACACAGCCGGTGGTTTTCTTTCTACAATAAGAGCGGAGGCCGGATGTGCCGGTCTCCGCTCTGCTGTCCCTTACAGCCGCTGCTTCCGCTGGAGGCGGATGTCCTGGCCGAAAAAGCGCAGAAACTGGTATTCCCCCTCCAACCTGGAGGCAATTTGAGGCGTGTACCTGGTCCGAACCTCCGCGATCCCCAAATTTGAGCTGATGACTGTGCGCTTGTTGGCGGTCAGCCTGGAGTTGATGATCTGATACAGGGCGGCCTGCACAAAGGGCGTGGTCATCTCGCTCCCCAGGTCGTCCATAATGAGCAGGTCGCAGCCCAGATACCGCCGGGTGCCGTCCCGGGCCTCCTTTGCATCCAGGTCGTCCCGGGAGAATTTCTGGATCTCAAATTGCTGAAAGATGGTTCCGGCGGCGTCATAGACGACGGAAAAGCCGCTTTCAGAGACGGTCCTGGCGATACATGCGGAGAGAAAGGTCTTTCCCAGACCGGTCCCGCCGCTCAAAAACAGGTTGTTGATGCTGGTACGGCCGAATCGATGGGCATAGTCCCAGCAGATCTCGTAGACCCCACGCATCTTTTGGCGGGTGGTGCGCCCCTTGGCGTCCGGGTCCAGATCGCTGTAAAAGGAAAAATCGAAAAGCTCGAAGGTCTGCTCCCCGAAATCCAGGGTCTGGGAGAGCTCCTTGATCTGCTCCTGGGTGCAGAGCAGCTTGAGACAGTCGCACATCGCTGCACCCACCCAGCCGGTGTCCCCGCACTTTGCACAGGAGGGCTTTTCGTCCAGCGCGTCGGCTGGGAATCCGTTGGCCGCCAGCAGGCGGTCCCGCTCCGCCTGGAGGTCGGTGTTCCGCTTGCGGACTGCTCCAATGGCGGCGGTGGGGTCGCCGCCGTCCTTCAGGGCGGCGGCGATCACCTGGGCCATGGTACGGCGGAGCAGCCGGTCGATCTCCGCCACACGGGGGATCTTTGTATAGATTTCTGTCTGACGCGCCTGGCGCGCCCGCTCCGCCGCGGCCCGGCGCAGAGCCAGACGGGCGTTTGCGCTGTGCAGTACCGACTCGCTGTAGGGCACTTATTGCGCCTCCCCTCTTGTTTTCTCCAGATACCGGTCCATCCAGTCCAGGTCCTCCTCGATGCGGCTCTGTTCATCTTTTTTTGTGCCGGCCGCAGCCCCGCCGCCCGGGTAGGACCCCTTCCGTGCGGAATCCCCCTCCTTGATCTGCTGGAGGGTGTGGAGGCCCTTCTGATGCCAGCTTTTCAGGATGGAGTTCATATAGGGCCAGACCAGGGATCCCTTTTTGAGCACGGTGCGTTCGTAGGCCAGGGCGATGGCGTCGTCGTCGAAGCCCATCTCCACCCAGGAGGAGATATATTTCCGCTCAGCCTCCACCGGCAGGCGGCCCGCGATGCCCAGGCGGGGCAGAATGGACTTTTCACGGTCCCGCAGCGCGGAGAGCGTGCGCACGTGGGCATCCGCCGCCTCGGGAGTATCCACGCCCAGGCGGTGCCAGACAAAGGCCTCCTTCCTGATCTGGGACATCCTGGGTCTGCGGCCCGGTCCATATTTCCGTTCGGTCTCCTCTATACACCATGTGGTGAGCAGGAGCACCACCTCCGCGGGCAGGGCCAGATAGTCGTAGATGGTGTACAGCAGCTTGAGATCGGCGGTGGAGAGCACCCTGCCCAGCCGCCGCTCCAGTTCCCGCACCAGTGCGGGGAAGGGGCTGTTCCCCTCCAGCTCCCGGGCGATATCGGCTGCGGTGTAGTCCGGAGGGCCGTCCGGCTCCGGCGGGGTGGGTGTGGGGGCGAGGTCGGCCTCCTTGTCCACCAGGCTCAGGTTCGCCAGGGCCTGATAGGCTCCGCGGACCTGCTCCGCCGTCCAACCCAGGGCCTTGCGCACTCCGTCGGCCTCAAAAACGCCGCCCCGGCGCAGAAGATAGAGATACAGCAGCGCCGCCTCGCCGCTGCCTGCGCGAATCAGCCGGTCTGCCGCCGCGTCCGTCATGGATATCACACCGCCCGGCAGCAATACGCTGGCCGCCATGGCGCCACCTCCTCTCCAACATTTCGTACCGTCTATTCTACCGTAAAAACCGGGAGAATTAAAGGATAATTTATTTTTATTTCTCTCCAACCTATGTTATAATGTCAAAGACAGAATGAATGCTGGGAGGGACCGCCGTGAAAAACAAAGTTACCGTCTCAATCGCCGGGCAGAGCTATACCCTGGTGGCTTCCGAGGACGCCGGGTACATGGAAAAGGTGGCCGCCCATGTGGACGCCAAGATCCAGGAGGTGCTGGACGAATCCAAGGTCTCCCTGGTGGACGGCGCCGTGCTGGGCGCGCTGAACATCGCCGACGAGTACTTCAAAGAGGTGGAGGCGTCGGAAAACCTGCGCCGCCAGCTCAAGGAATACCTGGAGGAGGCCACCAAGATGAAGATGGAGCTCTCCGAGGCTAAGCGGGAGATCTTCAAGCTGCAGAACAAGAAATAGGCAACAAAGGGACGCGGATCGCCACTTCAGGGCCGGGGCCCTGGAGGGCGGTCCGCGTTTTCCGTCCATCTCACGCCGGAGGTCGTCGATCATGCTGGAACTTCTCGCACCCGCTGGTTCGCCGGAGGCCGTCACCGCGGCGGTCCAGGCCGGCGCCGACGCGGTCTATCTGGGATACGGGGACTTTAACGCCCGCCGCAATGCGAAGAACTTCTCCCTGGAGGAGCTTGCGGCGGCGGTTTCTTACTGCCATGTGCGGGGCGCCAAGGTATTTCTCACCCTGAACACCTTGGTTTCCGACCGGGAGCTCCCCGCCGCAGCCCGGACGGCCGCCGAGGCCGCCGAGGCGGGGGTGGACGCGGTGCTCATCCAGGACCTGGGGGTCCTGCGGATGCTCCGCCAGGTGGCTCCCCGCCTTGCCATCCACGGGTCCACACAGCTGACCGTCCACAGCCTGGACGGCGTCCGCCGCTGCGCGGAGCTGGGCATGGCCCGGGTGGTCCTCTCCAGGGAACTCAGCCGGGACGCCATTGAGCACATTTGTCTCAACTCTCCCATTGAGATTGAGACCTTCGCCCACGGAGCCCTGTGTATGTGTTACTCCGGCCAGTGTTTCTTCTCCTCCGTCATCGGCGGGCGCTCCGGCAACCGGGGGCTGTGTGCCCAGCCGTGCCGGCTCAAGTACGGCTGGGGGGAACGGGCCGACGCCAACCCCCTCTCCCTCAAGGATATGTCCCTGGCCGGACACATTCAGGAGCTCAAAAAGCTGGGGGTCAAGTGCCTTAAGATCGAGGGCCGCATGAAGCGGCCGGAGTACGTCTCTGTGGTCACGGGGATCTATGCCCGGGCCATCCGGGAAAGCCGGGAGCCCACGCCGGAGGAGCTGGCCCAGTTGGAGGCCGCCTTTTCCCGGCAGGGCTTTACCGACGGCTATTACCTGGACCGGAAGGGGCCGGAGATGTTCGGCGTCCGGGAGGAGAGCCCGGAGCCCCGGGAGCTCTTTGCCCAGGCCAGGACTCAGTACCAGAGCGGGGAGCGGCAGTGCGTGGGTGTGGTGTTCTACGCCATGATCCGCCCCGGCGAGCCCGTGCAGGTGGCGGTCCAGGACGAGGAGGGGCACACCGTCACCGCCTCCGGTCCGGTGCCGGAGACGGCGCGGACCCGGCCGCTCACCGCCGAGACGGTGGAGAAACAGCTCTCCCGCACCGGCGGCACGCCCTTCCTGTGTACCCGGGTCCGTGCGCTGGTGGAACCGGAGCTCTCCGTGCCTGTGGCCGCCCTCAACGCCCTGCGGCGGGAGGTGCTGCAGGGGCTTGCGCGGGAACGCGGCACACCCGCCGCGCCCGAGCTGGGGACCTTTCACGCCGGTGTGCGGTATGAGAACCGCCGGGAGCCACCCGTCCTCACCATGTCTTTGCGCCGGGCCGACCAGCTCACCCGCGAGCTGACGGAGCTCCGCCCCGCCCTGCTCTATCTCCCCCTGGAGGAGGCCGCCGCCCATCCGGAGGCCGTCCGCCTGGCCCTGGAAGGAGGACGGGTGGGGGTCACGCTGCCGCGGGTCTGCTGGGACCGCGAGCGGGAGGAGCTGCGCAGACAGTTGGCGGTGGTCCGGGATCTGGGCGTGACCGACGCCCTGGTGGGCACGCTGGACCTGATCGCCCCGGCCCAGGAGGCTGGGCTCGCCCTGCGGGGAGATTTCGGGCTGGGGGTCTACAACGCGCAGAGTCTGAAGGAGTACAAGCGCTTCGGTTTTGCTTCCTGCACCGCCTCCTTTGAGCTCAAGCTGGCCCAGATCCGGGACCTCTCCAAGTGTATCGATCTGGAGATGCTGGTGTACGGCAGGCTCCCGCTGATGCTCACGGAGAACTGCATCATTCGGAACCGCTCCGGCCGCTGTGCCTGCGGCAATCCCAATCTGCTCACAGACCGGAAGGGAGAGCGGTTCCCGGTGGTGAAGGCGCCGGGCTGTCGGAACGAGATTTTGAACGCCAAGAAGCTGTTCCTCGCGGACAAGCAGGCGGACTACCGCCGCGCCGGTATCTGGGGAGCCCGGCTGCTCTTCACCACGGAAAATCCCCGGGAGTGCGTCCAGGTGGCGGAACGGTATCTGGGCAGAGGACGGTATGAGCCCAACGACTTTACCCGGGGGCTCTATTACCGGGATGTGGAATAACCGGAATGGAGGATGGATAGGATGGAACTGAAGATCAAGGCCGTGTCCCCGAAGATCGGGGCGGAGATCCCCTTTCCCTATTACGCCAGCGCGGGAGCTGCCGCCATGGATCTCCACGCCTGTATCGACGAGGCGGTGACCCTGGCGCCGGGGGGACGGGCCTTCCTCCCCACCGGCATCGCCATCGCGCTCCCCTCGGCAGAGTATGTGGCCCTGGTGTTCGACCGCTCCGGGCTGGGGATCAAGCACGGTATCGCCCTCTCCAACGGCGTGGGGGTCATCGACAGCGACTACCGGGGGGAGATCGGAGTGGGGCTTGTGAACCTGTCCGAGACCCCCTATACCGTAGCGCCAGGGGACCGCATCGCCCAACTGGCGGTGGTGCCCGTGGTCCGTGCCGCCCTGACCCCTGTAGAGGAGTTGGATGAGACGGCGAGGGGCGCCGGCGGCTTTGGCTCCACGGGGAAATGACGTTCAAACCCGGACGGCGGCCCCGGCCGCCGTCCGCAGAAAGAGGGAATACGGCGATGAAGATCATTCTGGCCTCCGGCTCTCCCCGGCGGCGTCAGCTTTTGGAGCAGGTGGGCCTGCGGGGCTTTGTGGTCCGGGCCTCCGATGTGGACGAGTCGGTCCGCCCCGGGCTCACCCCCGCTGAAATGGTGGAGGAGCTCTCCGCACGGAAGGCGGCGGCGGTGGTCCGGGAGGCCCCCAAGGACGGTCTGGTGCTGGCCGCCGACACCGTGGTGGCCCTGGAGGGGGCCGTCCTGGGCAAACCGGCGAGTCCGGAAGAGGCCGCGCGTATGCTCGCCGCCCTCTCCGGGCGGACCCATCAGGTCTACACCGGCCTTACGCTGGCGGGGCCTGGGGCGGTGCGCACCGAGCACGAGGTCACCGCCGTCACCTTTCGCGCCCTGAGCGGGGCGGAGATCGCGGCCTACGTGGCCACCGGGGAGCCCATGGACAAGGCCGGCGCCTATGGCATCCAGGGCCTGGGGGCGCTGCTGGTCCAGCGGCTGGAGGGCGACTACTTCAACGTCATGGGCCTGCCCCTGTGCCGCCTGGGACGTATGCTGCGGGCTTTCGGTGTGGAGCTGTTGTCCCCCGACGGACACTGAGAAGGAGAACCGGATTTGAAGGATTTTTTCCGAAACAACGGCGCCCTAATCCTGGTCATCGCCGTGCTGCTCGCCGCCATCACGGCGGTGAGCTCCTATGTGCTCCAGGGGGTGCCCAACCCCCTGGCCAACGTACTGGGGGTGATCACCACCCCCATCCGCAATGGGATCTCCTCCTTCGCCGGCTGGGCGGAGGGGATCTATAACTACTCCTTTCAATACGATGAGCTCCAGGCGGAAAATGCCCGGCTGCGGAAGGAGATCGCCGAGCTGGAGGCCAAGGCCCGGGAGGGCGAGGCGGACAGCAAGGAGAACGAGCGGCTGCGGACGCTGCTGGGGCTGCGGCAAAAGCGCAGAGAATTTGACTTTGAGTCCGCCACCGTCACCGCCCGGGGCAGTTCCAACTGGGCCTCCACCCTCACCCTCAGCAAGGGCGCGGAGCAGGGCGTCCAGGCCGGAAACTGCGTGGTGGACGAGGCCGGGAATCTGGTGGGCATCATCGAGGAGGCGGGCGCCAACTGGTCCACCATGATCACGATAACGGACGCCACCCTGGAGATGGGGGCGCTCATTGCCCGGACCGACTCTACCGCCGTGTTGGAGGGGGATTTCACCCTGATGGCCGAGGGGAAGCTGAAGCTCACCTACCTGCCGGAAAACACGGAGCTCATCACCGGAGACCTGGTGCTCACCTCCAGCATGGGGGGCAACTACCCCTCCGGGCTGGTGGCGGGCACCATCGAGTCCATTCACACCGACGCCTCGGGTATGTCCCGTTACGCGGTCATTGTCCCGGCGGCGGATCTGGACGATCTGGTACAGGTGTTTATCATCAAAGCGTTTGACATTGTGGAGTAGAGGGGGGCTCAGCCCTTGACAAGGCAGGACTTTATCCTGAAATGGCTTTTCTACGCCTTGGCGCTGCTGCCGGTCTGGTGGATGGATACCTTTGTGCTGGGGAGATTCCCGGTGCTGGGCGTGGCCCCCATGCTGCTGCCTGTGGCCGCCGTGGCGGTGGCTGTGCTGGAGGGCGCGCTGGCCGGGGCGGGCTTCGGCCTGGCGGTGGGCGTCCTGTGCGACGCGGTATATTTCGGCGGCCACGGCTTTCTGACGCTGGGCCTGTGTCTCATCGGCTGGGGCGCGGGCGCCGCCTCCCAGTATGTCCTCAGCAGGAACTTCGGAGGCTGCCTGCTGTGCGCCGCCGCCGGTCTGGTCCTCATCGACATGGTGCGGGTCTTTGCCGGACTCTTCACGGGCCTTGCTTCCCTGCCCGCCCTGCTGCGGGTGGCTCTGCCGGAGGTCCTCTGGTCACTCTGTTTCGTGTGTCTCCTCTATCCCTGGTTTGCCTGGGTGCGAGGGCGCATCATCCACTTTCTGCGGCTTTAGTGCCTGCCGCCGCGCGGCAAGGAGGTAGTTATGAACGGGAAAAAGGAACCCATGATGGACGGGCGGCAGTTCCATGTCCGGGTCCGGGGCGTGATGGTATTGCTGGCGGCCGTTCTGGTGGGCTTTCTCTGGGTCCTCTACGACCTCCAGTATGTCCACGGGGCGGAGTATCTGGAGCAGTCCCGGCGGAAGATTGCGAAAACCGAGACTGTGGAGGCATCCCGGGGGCAGATCCTGGACCGCTACGGCCGGGTGCTGGTCGGCAACCGGGCCAGCTACAACGTAAGCCTGGACACCTCCTTTATGGGGGAGGAGAGAAATGCGATCCTCCTGCGGCTGCTGGAGATCTGCCGGGAGGAGTCGGTGACGTGGAGCGACACCCTGCCCGTCTCCCGGTCGGCCCCCTACGTCTTTACGGCGGAAGGCGCCTACGGCAATCTGAGAAAGTACGCCGAGAAGATGAAATGGGACGGGCTGGTCCCCACAGCGGAGGAGCTGGAAGCCCTGCAGAGCGCCGAGTCCCCCGCCCTCCCCTCCGCCGAGCGCCTGCTCGCCAAGCTCCGGGAGACCTATCAGGTGGACCCCGCCCTCTCCGACGGGGAGGCCAGGGACCTGGTGGGCGTTCTCTATGAGCTTGCCCTCCGCTCGCGGGAGATCACATGGAGCAGCTACGTCTTTGCTCAGGATGTGGAGATGGCCTTTATCGTCAAGGTGAAGGAGGCGTCCCTCTCAGGGGTGAGCATCGACACCACCACCGTCCGGGAGTACAACACCTCCTATGCCGCCCATCTGCTGGGCCGGGTGGGGCTGATGGACTCGGATGAGTGGAACAATATCTATCAGGCGCTGGACTACCCCTATAACGCCTCCGTTGGGAAGGACGGTATGGAGCAGGCCTTTGAGTCCTATCTCCACGGTGTGCCGGGCAAGCGGGCCATCGAGACCAACGACCAGGGCAAGGTGGTCAGTGCGGACGACAACTGGAAGATCGACGAGCGCACCGGCGAGCCGCAGGCCCCTCAGCCCGGCTGCAATGTCATCTCCACCCTGGACATCAAGCTCCAGGAGGCAGTGGAGCGGGCCCTGGCAGACGGTGTGGGCGCCCTCAAATCCGAGGACACCCAGGGCGCGGCGGCGGTGGTCATCGACGTCAATGACGGCGGCGTGCTGGCCTCCGCCTCCTATCCCACCTATGATCTGTCCACCTTCCTCCAGAACTACACTGAGCTGGCCAACGACCCGCTCAACCCCCTGTTCAACCGGGCTACCCAGGGGGTCTATCCCCCGGGCTCCACCTTTAAGATGGTCACCGCCATCGCCGGACTTCAGGAGGGCGTCATCACCCCGACGGATGAGATTCTGGACACCGGGCGCTATACGTACTACAAGGATTACCAGCCCCAGTGCTGGTATTACCGCCAGTACGGCCGCACCCACGGCAAGGAGAACGTCTCCGAGGCCATCCGGGACTCCTGCAACATCTTCTTCTACGATGTGGGCCGCCGCCTGGGCATCAGCCTGCTGGATGAGTACGCCCAGAAGTTCGGCCTGGGGGAGTACACCGGCATCGAGGTCTATGAGAGCAAGGGTCACGTGGCGGGTCCCGGTTACACCGAATCCCTGGGCCAGAAGTGGTACGACGGCAATACCCTCCCCGCCGCCATCGGCCAGGAGAACAACCAGTTTACCCCTATCCAGCTCGCCAACTATGTGGCTACCCTGGCCAACGGCGGCACACACTACTCGGCCCACCTGCTCAAGGAGGTCAAATCCAGCGACTTCTCCCAGGTGGTCTACCAGTATGAGCCGGAGGTCCTCAACGAGCTGGACCTGGACCCGGAAAACCTGGAGGCCGTCACCAGGGGCATGCTGATGGTGACCCAGCCCGGCGGCTCCGCCTACAGCTACGGCTTCAACACCCTGGACATACAGGTGGCGGCCAAGACCGGCTCCGCCCAGGTGAGCAGCGCCACCGAGTCCAACGCCGTCTTTGTCTGCTTCGCCCCCTACGAGGACCCGGAGATCGCTCTGGCTATCGTGGTGGAAAAGGGCGGCTCCGGCTCCACGCTGAGTAGCATTGCCGTGGAGATCCTGGACTACTATTTCTCCTCCGGCAGCGGCATGGAGACCGTGGAGGGGGAGAACACGCTGCTGCGGTAGCGCCCCCATTTTTGATTTGTGAGTTGATACCATGATAGATCCCTCCATCTTCAACGCACGGGACCCCCGGTGCAAGACTCCCTATGGAGCGGTGCCCTCCGGGACCCGGGTCGCCCTCACCCTCCGCCCCCGCCGCGCCGATGGTTGGTCCCGGGCCGTGCTTCGGGCGCGGTTTGAGTTCCGGGGGGAGGAGATTGCTGAAGTACCCATGCCCTGGACAGGGCTGGACGGGGACCGGGATCTCTTTTCCTGTGCGCTGGACACCGGGGACTATGTGGGCCTGGTCTGGTACTCCTTCCGCCTGGAGCGGCTGGACGGAAAGGCGCTGGAGCTTCCCGAACGGCAGCTCACCGTCTACGACGGCGCCCACTCCGTTCCGGCTTGGTTTGGAGAGGGCGTCACCTATCAGATCTTCCCCGACCGCTTCCGCCGCACCTGTGTGCCCGACCCCGCCGGCATGGTGGGGGGGCGCAGCGTCCACACCGGCTGGTTCGAGGAGCCGGTGTGGCAGCCCGATGCCCGCGGCGAGGTGCGCAACCGGGATTTCTTCGGCGGCTCTCTGGCGGGGGTGGAGGAAAAGCTGGACTATCTCCAGAGTCTGGGGGTGGAGACCCTCTACTTCTGCCCCATCTTCGAGGCGGCGGAGAATCACCGCTACGGCACCGCCGACTACGAGCGGGTGGACCCCATGCTGGGTTCCAACGAGGGCTTCAAGGACCTCTGTGCCGCCGCCCGGGCCCGGGGCATCCGGGTGATGCTGGACGGCGTGTTCAATCACCAGGGGTTCGTCAGCCGCTACTTCAACGGGGACGGCTTTTACCCCGAGCTGGGGGCCCATCAGTCCAAGGCTTCCCCCTACTACCCTTGGTATCACTTCAACCGCTGGCCGGATCAATATGACGCCTGGTGGGGCATCTACTCCCTCCCCGCCGTCAACGAGAGCCAGGAGGACTATGTGGACTATATCATTGAGGGTGAGGACAGCATTGTGCGCCGGTGGCTCCGGGCCGGGGCCGACGGATGGCGGCTGGACGTGGCCGACGAGCTGCCCGACGCTTTTATCGAAAAGCTCCACCGGGCCGCCCGGGAGGCCAAGCCGGAGGCCGTCATCATCGGCGAGGTGTGGGAGGACGGGTCCAACAAGATCGCCTATGGCGTCCGCCGCAGGCACCTTCTGGGGGGACACCTGGACGGGCTGATGAACTACCCCTTCCGCAATGCGCTGCTGGCCTGGCTGCTGGGCGGGGACGCCGGGCAGTTCCGGGAGAGCATGGAGACCATTCGGGAGAACTATCCGCCCGCTGCCTTCTATTCCGCCATGAACTCCCTGGGCACCCATGATACCCCCCGAATCCTCACCCTGCTGGGGGTGGGCGGGGACTGCGGCGGGGAGAGCAAGCAGTGGCGGGCCGAGCACCGGCTCTCACCCGAGGAGCGGGCGCTGGGCGTCCGGCGGCTGAAGCTGGCCGCACTGGTCCAGTATGCCTTCCCGGGGAGCCCCACCACCTACTACGGGGACGAGGCGGGCATGGAGGGATTTGAAGACCCCTTCAACCGCCGCACCTACCCCTGGGGGGAGGAGGATGCCGAGCTGATCGCCTGGTACCGGGCCCTGGGGAAGGCCCGGCGGGAGTTAGCCCCTCTGCGGAGGGGAGCGCTGTGCTATACGGCGGCCGAGGGAGACGTGCTGGCCTTCACCCGCACCTGGGAGGAGGATACCGTCCTGTGCGCCTGCAACGCCGGGCGGGAGTGCGCCCGGGTGACCCTTCCCTGGTCCGCCGCGGAAATCGGCGGCCTGCTGTGCTTCCCGACCGATCCGGACACCGGCGAGGCCGTGGTCGAGCTGCCACCCCTGACCGGATATCTACTGCGGAAGAGCCCCGGCCGGGAATAACGAAATCCTGAAGAGAGGAGCGCCGCATATGCGCCGTCCCACCTGAAAATTCCACCTGTTTTGCCCCGCTGGCAACGCGGCGGGTGCTTTGTGATGCCTGGGGCTCGTAAACCATTTTCAAACAAGGCCTGAAACAGGAGGAATTTTTATGGTACGGAATCGGCGCAATGTTGCGCTCCTTTTTGCCGTCTATTTTTTGCAGGGACTGTGCTTCTACAGTCCCGTAGCCACCCTATACCGGCTGGAGGCCGGGCTCACACTGTTCCAGACCGGCCTTTTGGAGTCCATCTCCCTGGCCGCCATGCTTCTTCTGGAGATCCCCTGGGGACGGGCGGCCGACCGCATCGGTCACCGCCGGACTCTGGTGATCTGCTCGGCCCTCTTCGCCCTTTCCAAGGTGGTATTCTGGAAGGCCCGGGCTTTCCCGGACTTCCTCGCCGAGCGGCTCATCCTGGCCGTGGCTCTGGCGGGGCTCTCCGGATGCGATTCGGCCTACCTCTTCGCCTGCGTGGGAGAGAAGGAGAGCCAGCGCATTTTCGGACTCTGAAACGCCATGCAGACCGCGGGCCTTCTGGTTGCCGGGATGAGCGCCTCGCTCTTTCTGAGCGAGCACTACCGCCGGGGGGCCCTGTGGACTGTGCTCAGCTACTCTGCCGCCGCGCTGCTCACACTTCTGCTCACCGACCCGGAGGAGGATGGGGAAAAGCCGGCGGCCACCGCGCCCCGGCCGGGGATGGGCGGGCTGCTCCGCCGGAGCCTCTCCATGACCCCCTTCCTGGCGGGGAGCGCTCTGCTGGCGGAGACCGCGCAGTTCATCACCGTCTTTCTCAGCCAGCTCCTTTATCAGCGCGCCGGGCTCCCCGTCCGGGCGTTCGGCTGGCTCTCCATGCTGGCGACGCTCTGCGCACTGGCCGGGGCCCGCTCCCACCGGCTCACCAGGCGTCTGGGCCGCCGCCGGGGCGGCGCGCTCCTCTTCCTCTGTGCAGGCGCGGCGTGCCTGACGGCGCTGTGCCCCGCCCCCCTGCCGGCGGTGGCGGGGGTCCTGGGGCTCAGGGCCGCCGCGGCCCTATTCTCTCCACTGGCCCTTTCTCTCCAGAACGCCGCTGCAGAGCCGGGCGCCCGGGCTGCGCAGCTCTCCTGCAACGCCATGGTCATGGATCTGGTATCCCTGGTCCTGAACCCGGCCTTTGGGCGGATGGCGGATGCGGGATGCGGGCAGGTCCTGCTGCTGGGCGCCATAGCCTGCGGCGGGGGATTGCTGCTCTTTTTGGCGGGGTCAAAGCCGGCCGCAAGCCCCGCTTGACAGAAGGAAAGCAAGACTTGGCTGCCGTCCTTTACCCCCTGTGATACGCTGTACGCAGGAAAGGGCGGGATCACGATGAAGCTGCACAGCATATCCAACTGCTTCGAAAAGAGAGGGGCCTCTCCCAGGAGGTGCTGGGGGAGGCCCTGGGCGCCAGCCGACAGGCCGTCTCCCAGCGGCAGTGTGCCGGAGCTGGAGAAACTTGCCGCCATGAGCAGGCTCTTTGGGATATCCTTGGGCTGGCTGCTCCTGTGGATGCACCTGGACCGGGCGGAGGCGCGGCTCACAGCGCTGGAATCGGTCCGGGGCGACGTCTCCGCGCTGGATGCCGCCGCCCAGCAGGTGAAGGTGTGGACAGAGGGGGGGAGAACCGGCGCGGGCGCTGGCCGACTGTTATGGCGCGGGTGGACTCCGTGGAGGACGATGGCTGTAACTGGGAACCGCTGCGGGAGGAGCCGTAAGCGCAAGACGCCCAGAATATGGGAAGGCCGGGGCGGGAAAACTTCCCGCCCCGGCCTTCCCAAAAAGGAACGGCAGGGATGTCTCAGTCCCGCTCCGGCTGGTGGAGGCCCCGGGTCCGCTGGATGTTCTCGGAGATTTCCGAGAGGGCTTCCCCCGCTTCCATCTCGCAGGCGCCGCACTTGGCCAGGTCGCCCAGGGAGACCATTCCCACCACCTTGCCCGCCTCCAGCACAGGGAGCCGGCGCACCTGCTTCACCGCCATCATCCGGGCGGCCTCCGCCGCGTCATCATCCGGGGAGACCACGGCACAGTTCCGGGACATGATGTCCTTGATCTGGACCTTGTGGGGGTCCTCCTCCGCGGCGACGCACCGGGTCACGATGTCCCGGTCGGTGACGATGCCCCTCAGGCCGCCGTCCTCGCCGCACACCGGGAGGGAGCCCAGGTTGTGACGGCTGAGGAGGCGGGCCGCCAGGGAGGCCGACTCCGCCGGCGTGATGGAGACCACACTCTGATTCATGAGATCGCGTACTTGCATAGTAAAACACCGCCTTTCGGGGATAGTTTCCACGAAGGGCGGCATTTTTATACGGACGGACCGTTTCGGCCCTCGCGCTCTTTCAAACGCAGATTCCGCAGCAGTACGCCCGGGCCCCGCCAAGTGAAGGCCCGGAGCGGATATTTTTCCTGGAACTGCCGGCGGGTCAGATGATCCACATCCGTTGTCCCCAGGGTGTGGATCAAATTGGTGCGGAATTCCGGGAGGGGGGAAAGGGGCACGTCCCGGTTATAGGGGCACGCCCGCTGACATGCGTCACAGCCCCAGACCAGACCGTGACCGCGCAGGCGAGCCTCCTCTTCCGCTGTCAGCGCACCTTTTTTCTGGGTCAGGGCCGAGAGACAGCGGTCGGGGTCCAGGCCGTTGGGGCCCAATGCGCCGGCGGGACAGGCCGCAGTGCATTTGCCGCAGTCCATGCACGCCGGAGCGGGAACGGGAGCACTCTCCAAAGGCAGATCGGTGAGGATGGCGCCCAAAAAGAGCCAGGTGCCCCAGGGGGGCAGAATCGTAAGGGTGTTCCTGCCCCGAAGGCCCAGTCCAGCCAAGGCTGCGCAGAGCTGCTCCGGAAGAGGGGAGTTGTCCACAAGAGGTGCAAAACAGCGGCCCGGATGGGAAGGGCGCAGGGCGGCGCACACCCGGTCCAGCCTCCGGGCCACGGCGACGTGGTAATCCTCGCCCCGGGCGTAGAGGGAGAGATTTCCCGGCGCCTCGCCCGGGAAATAGGGAAAGGCGGCCACATAGATCCCGGCGGGGGCAGGGCACAGCGCCTCCGCCCGCGCCAGCGCGGGGGCATCCATATGAGGGCGCACATCTTCATAGGCGCAGGTCCCCCAGGCCGCGGCTCCCGCGGCGGCAAACCAGGCATCCGGTCCCGTCAAGGCAAGCCCCTCCTCTCCGCAACACCATAGAAATCGGGTGGAAAAAGGACCGGGCGAGCTTTCGCCCACCCGGTCGGCAGTTTTGACGCTTCTCTTACTTCTTCAGGCCGGGGTTCTCCTTGATGGCCTTAAGGGCATCCTTATAGGAGAGATTGACGCGGCCCTTCTCGTCGATCTCGGTGACCTTGACCCAGATCATGTCGCCGATGTTGACCACATCCTCCACCTTCTCCACCCGGCGGTCGGAGAGCTTGGAGATATGGACCATGCCGTCCTTGCCGGGCGCCAGTTCCACAAAGGCGCCGAAGGGCAGGATGCGGACCACCTTGCCGTAATAGAGCTGGCCCACCTCGGGGACAAAGACGATGGTCTCGATGGTCTTTTTGGCGGCGTCGCAGGACTCGCGGTTCACGCCGGCAATATAGATGGTGCCGTCGTCCTCGATATCGATCTTGGCGCCGGTATCGGCGCAGATCTTCTGGATGACCTTGCCGCCGGAGCCGATGACCTCGCGGATCTTGTCCACGTCGATCTTCATCTTCACCATCTTAGGAGCGGTCTCGGCCACGTCGGGACGGGGCGCGCTGATACAGGGCAGCATGACCTCGTCCAGAATGGCGTAGCGAGCGTCCTTGGTGATCTCCAGCGCCTCTTTGATGATGGCATGGCTGAGGCCGTCGTTTTTGATGTCCATCTGGATGGCGGTGATACCGGCCTTGGTGCCGGCCACCTTGAAGTCCATCTCACCGTGGAAATCCTCTACGCCCTGGATGTCGATGAAGGTGGTAAAGCCGCCGTCGTCATCCTGAATGAGACCGCAGGAGATGCCGGCCACCGGGGCAGAGATGGGCACGCCGGCATCCATCAGCGCCAGGGTGGAGCCGCAGATGGAGCCCTGGGAGGTGGAGCCGTTGGAGCTCAGGACCTCGGAGACCACGCGAATGGCGTAGGGGAACTCCTCCACAGGGGGGATGACGGGCTCCAGCGCCCGCTCAGCCAGGGCGCCATGCCCCTTCTCGCGGCGGTTGGTGGAGCGGGCGCCGCGGGCCTCGCCGGTGGAATAGGCGGGGAAGTTGTAGTGGTGCATGTACCGCTTCTCCTCTTCCTCCCAGATGGTATCCAGCTTCTGGGCGGCGGAGAGGGTGTTCAGCGTACAGATGGAGAGGACCTGGGTCTGGCCACGGGTGAAGAGGCCGGAGCCGTGGACCCGGGGCAGTACGCCCACCTCGGCCCCCAGGGGACGGATCTCGTTCTTGGCGCGCCCGTCCACGCGGTGGCCCTCCAGAAGCCAGGCCTTGACGATCTTCTTCTGGAACTTGTAGGTGATCTCCTCCAGGTACTTGTCCATCTCGGGATAGTCCTCCAGGAAGAGCTCGTGCCAGTGGTCGATGAGCTTGTTCCAGCGCTCCTCACGGATGTTCTTGTCGTCGGTGTCCATGGCGGCCTTGGCCTCGTCCATGGTGGCGGCAACGATCTTGTCGAAGAGATCCTGATCAAAGTCGGCGTGGTCATAGGTCATGGTGGGCTTGCCGATCTCAGCGGTGATGGTCCGGATGAGCTCCACCTGCTTTTTGATCTCCTCGTGGGCCTTCACGATGGCGTCGTACATGATATCGTCGGGCAGCTCCTTGGCGCCGGCCTCGATCATGATGACCTTCTGCTCGGTGGCGGCCACGGTGAGGTCCAGCTTGGAGGCGTGCTTCTGCTCCTGATTGGGGTTGAGGACGATCTGGCCGTCCACATAGCCCACCTCCAGGCAGCCGATGGGGCCGGCCCAGGGGATCTCGGAGTAGGAGAGGCAGGCGGACACGCCGATCATGGCGGTCACCTCGGGAGAGCAGTCGTAGTCCACGCTCATGACGGTGCACGTCACCACCACGTCGTTGCGGAAGTCATAGGGGAAGAGGGGGCGGATGGAGCGGTCGATGACGCGGCTGGCCAGTACCGCAGGCAGAGAGGGCTGGCCCTCGCGGCGCATAAACGAGCCGGGGATGCGGCCCACGGCGTAGAGCTTCTCCTCAAAATCCACGCTCAGGGGGAAGAAGTCCACGCCGTCACGGGGACGGGGCGCGACGGTGACGGCCACCAGTACGGTGGTCTCGCCATAGGTGACCATGGCGGACGCGCTGGCCAGCTCGGCCACCTTGCCCACGTCGATGGTCAGCGGGCGGCCGCACAGGTCCATCTTGTAGACCTTGTGGTTGGGAAACTGCTTGTGAGTGATGACGGTTGACATGCGGAGTCCTCCTATTCTGTTTTGGAAGCTGCACACCAAGAGCCGTCGCGATTTTTAGCATTTGAAGCCGGGTCCGTCCTCCGGGCCCAGGTTCAACTGCTAAAAAAGCGTGGTTGGCTCTGGTGCGCGCGATTTGCGGCACATGGGAAGAAGGGGCGGCGCAGTGTCCCGCGCCACCCCTGTTCACATACTTACTTACGGATGCCCAGCTTGGCGATAATGGCGCGGTAACGCTCCACGTCCTTCTTGGCCAGATAGTCCAGCATCTTGCGGCGCTTACCGACCATCTTCAGCAGCCCGCGGCGGCTGTGGTTGTCGTGGGTATGGATCTTCAGGTGCTCAGTGAGCTCCTGGATGCGGGCGGTGAGAATGGCGATCTGCACCTCGGGGGAGCCGGTGTCAGTGGGATGGGTGCGGTTGGCCTCGATCACGGCCGTCTTTTCGTCCTTACGGATCATGGGGAGATTCCACCTTTCTTTTTTGCTGCCCATGGAGCTGCGTAACGGGCGGGTGAAGCACCCGCATGAGAGCGGGCAGTGTCCCGAAACGAGGCCGCAGGGCGTCTATACACGCTTTACGTGCTTTAGTAGATTATCATATTCTGGGTGCAAAGTAAAGAAAAAATTCCTGGATCAAGGCAAAAATTTACGGGGCCGCAACCTCTTGCGGCCCCACAGCGGGAAATTTGACATGCTTTACAGGTGCAGAAACCCGATCACGGCGCTCACCGTCAGGACCACGATGGCCGCACTGGCGCAGAAGTCCAGGGCCAGGGCGGCACGGCGGAGCCGTCTCCCAGTGCGGCGGGCGCGCCGCTGGGCGGGGCTCTCCTCCGGCACAAGCCGCAGCACCGTTCCCGTGTGCGGGGGCGCCTCCGCCTCAAACGCCGGGGAGCCCTCCGGCGCCGGGCTCCAGTTCCCGCCGGACACCGCCGCGAGCTTTTGGCGGTACGCCGCCAGGTCCACCAGGTTTCCCTCATGACGGATGAAATTGCTCGTCTCATAGTAAATGGTCTGCATACCGCGATCCCTCCCGCTGTTGATAGATCCAGCATAGCCGTTCTACTATCCCATAAAACGGACTTTTCAATCTTTCTATATCAAATAGACGTTTTTGTCTGGGCTTTTGTTGCACAGAACTTTTGTTCGAGTCCATAATACAACAAACGTTCGATAAAAGTCAAGCAAAATTTTTGAAACATTTTCCCCCCACGAATCGTCTACCCTATTAGAAGGAAAAAAGCAACAAAGGAGGAAATCGGAATGAAAAAAGCACTGTCCCTGGTATTGGCGCTGTCCCTGCTGCTGGCGCTGTCGCTGCCTGCGGCGGCGGAGGAAGGTGCCGAGGCGCGGCTGAGCGCCGTGACCCTGGCGGTAAAGGAGACCCTGGATCTGGATACCGAGGCTTACAGCGATTTCAGCGGCTACCCGGAGGAGAACGCACTGGCCCCGCACTGGTACCTTGAGTGGTACGGCGACGGGGGCAGCCTCAGCGTCACCGCAGGGGAGGATGGCCGCATCCTCAGCTACTTCCGGCATGACGACACCGAGTATTGGGACCGGGGATTCCGGAATCCATCCTTCCCGGAGGGCGGGCGGGACGGGGCCCAAAAGGCCGCTGAGGCCTTCCTGGACAAGCTTCTGGCCGCCAATGAGACCGTGGTGTTCCAGGAGGACGGCGGGGAATCCCTGAACCAGTCCTCCTATTATTTCCGGGGGACCATCTGCCTCAACGGCGTCCCTTCCCCTCTGGGCATGCGCATCGAGGTCCGGGCGGCGGACAACTGCGTGATGAATTTCCGGCGGGACGATCTGGCCAGCAGCTACATCGGGACCGTACCCTCCGGGCAGGCCGACGTCTCCGCCCAGCGGGCGGGGGAGCTCCTCAAGGACATGCTCACCATGCGCCTGGAGTACAGCCTGAATGAGGACGGCAGGACCGCCTCCCTGCGCTATCTCCCCAACAGCCGGGACGACTACTATGTGGACGCCCACACCGGAGAGCTGGTGAACCTGACGGAGAAGCGGCGGGCGCTTGCCGACGGCGACAAGTTCTATGGGTATGCCGAAGAAATGTCCGCCAATACGGCCGCGGACGCGGGCGGCGGGGCCTTCCTCACTGAGGTGGAGCAGAGCGGCGTGGAGAAGCTCTCCGGCGTTCTGTCCGCAAAGGCCTTGGATCAAAAGGTGCGGGCCGTCTCAGAACTGGGGCTGGAGACCTATGCCCTGGCCGAATCCCGCTTTTACCTGGAGGCCGCCGTCGCGGACGGCGGCACGGACACCGGGGACGTCTTTGCCCGGCTCACCTATGGAAAACAGGACGGTGAGGGCGGCATCTGGCAAAAATATGTGACGGTGGACGCCCGCACCGGGGAACTGGAGAGCCTTTGGAGCGGCAGTCCCTGGGATGAGACCCAGCCCCGGACCGTGGACCGCACGGCGGCCCGGGAGAAGGCGGAGGCGTTCCTGACGCGCTATTGGGGCGAGGATTTCGCCCGGTACGCCGGTTACGACGACAGCGTTCTCTATGGCGGGGAGGCCCCGGCGGAGGACGCCGCCGCCATGGAGTGGTATTTCACCTATGCCCGCCAGGAGAACGGCTACTTTTTCCCGGACGATCGGTTCAGCGTGTCCATCAGCGCGCTGGACGGGTCTGTGAGCGGCTTTCAGCGCCGGGAGATCCCGGGGGTGACCTTTGAGAGCGCCGAGGGCCTGGTGTCCGCGTCCGACGCGCTGGACGCCTGGTTCGGCACCTTTACAGTGGATCTGGGGTATCTGGCGGTCCCCGTGGAGCTGGACCTCTCCAGGCCGGAATATCAGCCCCTGGCCGCTCTGGGCTGGAACTGGTTCAGCGCCCTGGAGCTGGGCTGGAGTCTCACCCCCGACTACGACGTCCAGGGCGTGGACGCCAAGACCGGCCAGGTCATCCGTAGCGAGCCCTGGTCCTGGAGCGGGCTTACCTACGACGATCTGGAGGGGAGCTGGGCCCGAACACAGATCGAGACGCTGGCCCGCTATCAGGTGGGCTTTGACGGCGGCTCCTTTGCGCCGGGAAAGACCCTGGTCCAGAAGGACATGGTGGCGCTGCTCCTGAGCATGCAGGGCTACCGCTACGACCCCGAAGACCTGGAGGGGGCCCAGGCGGACGACCTCTACCGCAGCGCCTACCGTATGGGAATCCTCACGCCCGAAGCGCGCAGCGATGACAAGATCCTCACCCGGGGCGAAACGGTCCAGCTGCTGCTGGACAGCGCCGGCTATGGCCCCATCGCCCGTTTCCAAGGCATCTACAAATGCTCTTACACCGATGAGGCGTCCATTCCCGCGGCATATTACGGCTATGCCGCCCTGGCCCAGGGGCTGGGCGTGATCCAGGGGGACGGCGGCGCCTTCGCCGCCGGACGGACCGCCACGCGGGCGGAGGCCGCGGCGATGATCTATAACCTGCTCAGCTATCGGTGACCCAGACCCTGCGTCCAATGCAGGCAAGACAAAACGAGGCCGGCGCGCCATCCGAATGGCGCGCCGGCCTCGCTGGTTCCGGGCTCAATAGCGCAGGTCCAATATGCCGATGATCTGGGCGATGCAGTCCTCGTCACAGGAGCCGAGGACCGTGGCGCCCCAATCCTTTACCGCCTGGGCGCAGTTGGCCGGGGCAAACGGAATGGCGGAGACGGCCAGCATGGGGATGTCGTTCTGATTGTCCCCCACACAGTAGATGTGCTCCCGGCGGATCCCCAGCAGCTCCGCCAGCTTGAGGACCATGCCCCCCTTGGTGGCGGTTTTGGCCGTGCATTCCAGGAGGACGGCGTTGGAGAAGATGACCTCGTACCGCTGGGGCCACCGCTCCCGCATCAGGGCCTGGGCCCGGAGCAGCACGTCGTGGTCGGCCTGGATCACCGCCTTGCTCCAGGGGGAGGGCATCTCCGTCAGGCCCATCTCGGTCCAGGTGGTCTTGACCCGCTCCACGTGCCGCTGGGTGTGGGCGTTGGGGCGGTAGATATACACGTCGTCGCCGTGGTAGGTCTCCACCCCCAGCGCGGGGATGGCGGAGCACAGCTCCCCCAGGTCCTCCGCCGCGCAGACGGGCAGGGGCAGGTCCACCACCGTGCGTCCGGCCCGGAAATCATAGAGCAGGGCGCCGTTGGAGAGGATCACAGGGGCATTGATGGGCGCGGCGTCCACATAGGGGGCGAAGGTGCGGTGGGCCCGCCCGGTGGAGACGGTAAACCGGCCCCCCTCCCGCACGAAGTATTCGAGGGCCTCCCGGTTCCCGCGGGACACCTCGCAGTCGGAGCCCACCAGCGTGTCGTCAAAGTCGCTGGCCAGCAGAACACCCTCAAATTTGCCCAAGTGAATCACACACCTTATCTCTGAATGTCGGCCCCCAGATAGAACTTTTTCAGCGGCGCGTACAGCAGCGCCGCGATGACCAGTGCCAAAATGGTGTTGGGGAGCATATAGGAGCCGTTATAGACAATGGAATAGAGCGTAGGATTATCAAACACCGTGCCCAGGATCTCCGTGGGGGCGTAGATGCGGTAAATCGTCACGCCGCTGATGAAATGGACCACGAAGCGGGCGAAGCAGCCCAGCACGGTGCCGGCGAAGATGCCCCAGCGCTTCCCCTGAAAAAGGCCGGCGAGGCCCAGGGGGGTGAAGGCCACCAGGTAGTCGAGCAGCATGGACTGCCAGCCCCAGGCGTAGGCCCCGTCGAACATCAGCTGCAGCAGGCCGAAAACAAAGCCGGCCAACAGGCCGTCGGCCAGCCCCCAGCGGACGGCGAAGAGGAGGATGGGGAACATGGCGGGGGTGAGAGAGCCGCCGTTGGGCAGCTCCATGAGCTTGATATAGCTCAGGATCTGGGACAGGGCCACCATAATGGCGCCCTCACAGAGCATGCGGGTGGCGTTTCGCCTGGCGGGTTTGGATCTTGCGGTCGCGGTGTTTTCCATGGTGCATTTCTCCCTCGAACAAAATGTACCGCAGCGCAAACCTGGATACTCTGCGCAATGCGGTACGGGAGAAACGACATGAAAAGCCGAATCATCTTCCTACGCCGGCATTACCCGGATCAGGTTCAAGGGACCGGGGGCGGCGCTACGCCCCTGCATCTCAGCCGGACTTGCGTCCAGCGCCCCTGTATTCGATTTGTCCTGCGGTCGGTCCGTATTATATATCAGCCGGTCCGACTTTGTCAACCCGGGGCGTCAGCGCGCCAGTTTCCGCAGCGCCTGACTGAAATAGTCCGGCAGAGGACACTCCACCGTCACGCGCGTCCCCGCAGAGGGGTGGACGAAGGAGAGCCGCCGGGCGTGGAGACACTGCCCCGCCAGGCCCGGGACGGGCTTTTTCGCCCCATAGACCACATCTCCCAGCAGCGGGTGGCCGATGTAGGCCATGTGCACCCGGATCTGATGGGTGCGGCCCGTCTCCAGGCGGCATTGGATATGGGTATGGCCGGGGTAACGACCCAGAACGGACCAGTGTGTCACCGCCGCCCGTCCCCCCTTCGGGTCCACGCACATCCTTTTGCGGTCCGCCGGGTGCCGGGCGATGGGCGCGTCCACAGTGCCGGACGCCTCTTTCAGCGTGCCCACGCACACCGCCTCGTATTCCCGGTAGAGGGAGTGGTCCTGGAGCTGTGCGGCCAGGGCCAGGTGGGCGACGTCGTTTTTGGCGGCGATGATGAGCCCCGAGGTGTCCCGGTCAATGCGGTGGACGATGCCGGGCCGCAGCGCCCCGTTGATTCCGGAGAGGCTATTTCCGCAGTGATATAACAGTGCGTTTACCAGTGTGCCGTCCGGATGACCGGGCGCGGGGTGGACCACCATGCCCACCGGCTTGTTGACCACGATGACGTCGGCATCCTCATAGACCACATCCAGCGGGATATTCTGGGGCCGGATGTCCACCTCCACCGGGTCGGGGAGGGAGAGCGCCACCGCGTCGCCGGGGGCGGTGCGGGTGTTTTTCCGGGCCGGCGCGCCGTTGAGGGTGACGGCTCCCTCCTCCAGCAGCCGCTGGGCGGCCGAGCGGGTGAGGCCGTCCACGGACCGGGCCAGGAGCTGGTCCAGCCGCTCCCCCTCCCGGTCAGCCCTCAGCAGGATGGGAGTCATCGGGGACCTCCTTTTTTTCCAGCTTATCATAGAAGAAGAGAAAGTAGACGCAAAAGGCGATGCCGCCGCAGACCACGCAGATGTCGGCCACGTTGAAGACGGCAAAATGCATGAACTGGAGGTTGAACATGTCGGTGACAAAACCGAAGAGGGCCCGGTCGATGAGATTTCCCACAGCGCCCGCCAGCACCACGGAGAGGGTGATCACGCCGAAGGGATGGGCCACCACCCTTTTGATCAGCGCGGCGGCGATGGCCGCCGCCACCACGGCGGAGATGATGGTGAGGAGCCAGGTATGGTCTTTGAAGATGGAGAAGGCCGCGCCGGTGTTCTGCACGTAGGTGAGCTCCACCAGCCCGGGGAGAAAGGGCATAGAGGCGCCCATGGGGATATTGGCGCGGACCAGGATCTTCACAAGCTGGTCCGCCGCCACCAGAAGGACGACGAGAATGGCGTACAGCATAGTTGGGTTACTCCTTGGGACGGCGATCCCGCCGTATTCTTGTTCCGCTGAAAGGTATTATATCAAAACGGCGGCATTTTGCAAGGAGAAGCGCGGAGCCGCCGCAGCGTGACAGACCCGGCCCCCAGGGACCGACTGGCGGGAGGGTCCCACCCTCCGGGGGGTCCCCTTTCTTCCCAAAGAAAGGGGACGGAAAGAAGGGCCAAAGAGGGGGATTTCGATCTTCCCCCTCTTTGGAATCTCCCCTTTTAAAAACGACCAATCAGGGGACCCCAATGGGCCGGACGGGCCCATTGGGGAGAGGAGGAGCAAGGAAGCGGGGCGAGGGATGGCCGTCAGGCCGTCCCGAGACAAAGCGAACTTTGCGACGACGACGCCCCCCTATTGGAGACACCCCCCGGGGCCCTGTTCCCGCGCCGGTGCGCACCCCGGCAAGCTCGCCGTACCGCCAGGCGTCCCCCGGATAGAGCTGGGCGGCGTCCCTGTTCCACTTGCGGAGGCCGTAACGGCCGGGGCTGCTCCTCCCACAAAGCGGAAAGACGAAAGACGCCGTCTGCCTTTTGCCTGCGCCCCGTGCCAGGGTCCCCGTAAGAGCCCCTTTTTCTTTGGCATCCAAAACCGTTTCTTTTTCAAAGGGGAAAAAGAAATGGGTTTGGCCCCCGGAGGGCGGTGCCCTCCCCGATGGGGATCGGTCACGGCGAGGCTAAAGGGCGATTTCCTTTTTCGTCGTCCTGCACATCAGGTAATCTAAACTCACATGATAATAATCGGCCAGGAGAAGTGCAAAACGCAAGGGGAGCTCACGTTGGCCGCGCTCATATTTTGAGTAAAGGGACTGATCGCAGTTTAAGATTTTCGCCACCTGTGCTTGCGAGAGGTCTCTATCCTCGCGCAGTTCTCGCATTCGAGTATCCATTATAGTCATATTCGAATTTCCGGTACGGCCAGTACCAGTATGACCCAAGAGATAATCGATACTGACTTGGTAATAATCGGCCAATTGTATGAGCACAGGTGCCGTCAGTTCGATTTTACCGTTTTCGTATTGAGAGTATGTGTTCTGGGCAACACCGAGGATAGCTGCAACTTCTTGCTGGGTAATGTCGTGGTCTTGGCGAACTTCTTTTAAATTGCTACGTATTATCATAGGCCTCACCTCAATATCTATTATGCATTATCTGAAATCAAGATATTGACTTTTATCTGGAATACAGATAAAATAATTTTGAGGTGATAAGAATGCCTGCAACATTACGCGATCTGTTCTACTGCCGCTATGACCCCATGGAAGCCGCCGAGCCCAACCGCCCGGAATACAACGCGATCTATGAGGAGCTGGAACAGGTGGAGGGCGAACTGCGCAAGGCGCTGGGGGAGGAAGGGCGGGAAAAGCTGCGGCGGTTTTCCGTGCTGGAGGCGCAGCTCCGGAACATGTCCTACGGGGATTACTTCGCCGAGGGCTTCCACCTGGCCCTTGCCCTCCTCCGCGGCGGGCCATGCAGTCCTCCGGCTTGACGCAGCCGGTATAATATAATAAGGAAAGGAGGCCCCGTCATGAGTCTGTTCTGCTGCCCCCTCTGCGCCGCGCCCCTGGAAAAGACCGACAGGACCTACCGGTGCCCCAGGGGGCACAGCTTTGACCGGGCCCGGGAGGGCTATGTCCACCTCCTCCCCGCCAACCGGATGCACTCCAAGGCCCCGGGCGACGACAAGGCCATGGCCGCGGCCCGAAACCGCTTCCTGTCCGGCGGCTGGTACGCCCCCCTGCGCGACGCACTCTGCCGTCTGGCCGTGGACCATGCGCCGGCGCGCCCGGCCGTGCTGGACTCGGGCTGCGGGGAGGGGTATTACACCGCCGGGGTGTGGGCGGCCCTGGCGGCGGCGGGGAAACCGCCGGAGACGGCGGGCGTGGACCTGTCCAAGCCCTCCCTCCGCTGGGCGGCCCGGCGGGAGCCGCGGGCGGAGTTCGCCGTGGCCTCCGTCTACCATCTGCCGGTGGCGCCGGCGCGGGTGGACCTCCTGCTCAACTGCTTTTCGCCCCTGGCCCTGGAGGAGTTTCGGCGGGTGCTGCGGCCCGGCGGGGTGTTCCTCTATGTGGTCCCGGCGGCCCGGCACCTCTGGGAGCTCAAGCAGGTCCTCTATGAGCGGCCCTACCCCAACCCGGAGGAGGACATCCCCTATGAGGGCTTTGACTATCTGGAGGTCCTGCCTGTGGAGGAGACCCTCGCCATCCGCAGCCGGGAGCCCCTGCTGGACCTCTTCCAAATGACCCCGTACCGCTGGAAAACGCCCCGGACCGGCGTGGAGCGGCTGGAGGAGCTGGAGGCCCTGGACGTGACGGCCTCCTTCCGAATCCACGTGTTTCGGCGGAAATAAGAGAAGATATTGCATCCTTTTCCAGGATATGATAGACTATCGTGAGCGATTTGAGGTCGCGCCCCCGGAGCAGGAGGGCGTTTGGGTGCGGAACGGGGTTCCGCTTGCCTGCGGGAGACCTTGAATCAGGCAAGCTGAGTAAGAAAGGAACATGCACCCAATGGAAATCAACGGTGAAGAGGTCAACGAGATTGTACGCTACGACGAGCTGAAGCTGTCCCCCGAGATCATGCGGGCCCTGGAGAAAAAGGGCTATGTCCAGGCCACCCCCGTTCAGGGCGGGGCCATCCCCTATTTTATGGAATGGCGGGACGTGATCGCCAAGGCCCCCACCGGCACCGGCAAGACCTTTGCCTTCGGCATCCCCATGGTGGAGCACATCGACCCCCGGGAGGACGCGGTACAGGGTCTGGTCCTGGCCCCCACCCGGGAGCTGGCCATCCAGATCATGGCCGAGCTGCGGGATCTGTGCGAATTCAAGGAGGGGGTGCGCGCCGTGGTGCTCTACGGCGGCCAGCCCATCGACAAGCAGATCACCCAATTGAAGAAGCGGCCCCAGATCGTGGTAGCCACGCCCGGCCGCCTGATGGACCATATGAAGCGGCGCACCGTGCGGCTGGACAGGGTCCAGACCGTGGTGCTGGACGAGGCGGACCGGATGCTGGACATGGGCTTTATCCACGACGTGACCCGGATTCTGGACGCCATCAAGTCCAGGAAGAACCTGGGCATGTTCTCCGCTACCATCTCCCGGGAGGTCATGGACATCTCCTGGGTGTACCAGCGGGACCCGGTGGAGATCACCGTCCGGGCCGACGAGCAGAACAAGCCGGACATCCAGCAATACCGCATCGAGGTGGAGCGGGGGGACAAGACCGAGATCACCGCCCGCCTGCTGGAGGCCGGCAGCTATGAGCGGGCCATCGCCTTCTGCAACACCAAGAACATGACGGACCGGCTCTCCGGCCTTTTAAAGATGCGGGGCTTCTCCGCCGAGGCCATCCATGGGGACATCCAGCAGTCCGTGCGGGAAAAGACGCTCAACCGCTTTCGCAGAGGGGAGCTGCGGGTGCTGGTGGCCACCGACGTGGCCGCCCGCGGCCTGGACATCGACGACGTGGACGTGGTGTTCAACTACGATGTGCCCGATGAAAATGAATATTACGTCCACCGCATCGGCCGTACCGGCCGGGCCAAGCGCCACGGCGTGGCCTACACCCTGGTGTCCACCATCACCGAGAGCATGCGGATGGACGACATTGAAAAGGCCACCAAAAACAAGGTCCACCGCCTCAAGTATGAAAAGGGGACCCTGCTGGACCTGGAAGAGGGCAAATAATTTTATCCTTTTTTAATCTCGGCGCAAGGGTTATTTTAATCCTTGCGCCGTATACTATCCTCAGACATAGAAAAAAGGAGCGGTTGTCATGAACGAACCCAAAAAGCTCTATCGCGTGGAGCATGGCGCCATGCTGGCCGGCGTGTGCGGCGGCATCGCCGAATATTTCAATCTGGACCCGGGCATCATCCGCCTGCTGTGGGTGATCTTCTGCTTTGCGGGCACGGTGGGCATCTGGCTCTATATCGCCGCCGCCATCATCCTGCCCAAGAAAAGCGAGGCATATCCGGGCTACTGAGCCGGGGAAGAGATCGGGGGGCGCCGCTGCGGCGCCCCCCGATCTTCTGCTCTGCGGCGGGTTTTTATCCGGAAGGATGTCTGCACGGACCTAAAGTGTGGTATACTGAAGAAAAAACGAGGGGGTGAGGGCCGGTGAGCTATTATGACAGGGTGTATGAGATCGCCCGGCGAATCCCCAGGGGCAGGGCGGCCACCTACGGCCAGATCGCCCTGATGACGGGTAGCCCGCGGGCCGCCCGGGCCGTGGGATACGCCATGGCCGCCTGCACCGATCCCGCCGTGCCCTGCCACCGGGTCATGGCCAGGGACGGGACCATCCGGGAGCACGCCTTCGGCCCCGGCGTGCAGCGGGCCCTGCTGGAGGCGGAGGGGGTGCCCTTTACTCCGGACGGGAGGGTGGATTTGTCCCGGTGCCGCTGGGACGGGCGGTAAAATCCCCGTCAAACCCTTGCGCGTTTCTCCGCGCCGTGGTACACTTCTGGCACAGGCAATTCCAACCAAGGAGATTTTGACGCCCATGATTGATTTTCAACTCCCCCGTCTGTCCGACAAGCCCTGGGTGGACGACCTGCTGCGGCAGGCCAATTACCGGGGCTGTGAGTATAACTTTACCAACCTCTACGCATGGAGCCCCGCCTATGACCAGCGTATCGCCCGGGTGGACGGCTTCCTGGTGACCCATCTGTGCGGCTCGCTGGGGTGCTCCTACATCTACCCCGCCGGCCAGGGCGATGTGGCCCCGGTCATCCGGGCCATGGAGCGGGACGCGACCGAGCGGGACAAGCCCTTCCGCATGGTCTGCCTCACCCCCCGCCAGGTGGAGGAGATGGAGGCCCTTTTTCCCGGTGAATTCCACTTTGAGGCCGACCGGGACGGCTTTGACTACCTCTATGAGATCGACCGCCTGGCCGACCTCACCGGCAAGAAGCTCCACGCCAAGCGCAACCACATCAACCGTTTTATGGAGAACAACCCCAGTTGGACCTACGAGGAGATCACGCCTGAGACCCTCCCCGCGTGCCTGGAGATGGACAAGGAGTGGTACCGCCGCAGCATGGTGCGGGAGGGCCTTGCGGAGGAGCGGGACCTGGGCGATGAGGGCCGCGCCCTCCGCCTGGCCATGGAGCACTACCACGAGCTGGGCCTGGAGGGAGGACTCATCCGGGTCTACGGCGAGGTAGTGGCCTTTACCATGGGGGACATGCTCTGCGCCGACACCTTTGACGTCCACTTTGAAAAGGCATACGGAGAGCTCCAGGGGGCCTACGCCATGATCAACCGGGAGTTTGCCCGGCAGGTGCGGGCACGCCACCCGGAGATCAAATACCTCAACCGGGAGGACGACATGGGCGTGGAGGGCCTGCGGAAAGCCAAGGGCTCCTATTATCCGGACCTGATGGTGGAGAAGTACTTCGCCACGAAAGAATGACCGACGGACACCGTCCGTTCCCGAGAGGAGTGTGACCCCATGATCGAGATCCGCCCCGCCAAGCCGGATGAGCTCCTCCGCCAAAAGGAGCTGTGGAAGCTGGCTTTCGGCGATGAGGACGACTATATCGACTATTTTTTCGCCCATGGAGAGGAGAGCCAGGTGCTGGTCCTGCTGGAGGACGGAGTCGTCTACACGATGGTGGCGCTGTTTCCGGTGGCCCTCGCCCTGCCCGGCGGGAGAAAGGCCAGCTCCGCCTATATCTATGCCCTGGCCACCCACCCGGACGCCCGAAAAAAGGGCTTTGGCCGATACATCCTCAGCTATGTGGACTTTTATTTAAAGGAGCGGGGGGCCGACTGCGTCACCATTGTCCCCGCGGAGGTCTCCCTGCATAAATTTTTTGGCACCACCGGTTTTTCTGAATGTTTTTCCACCCGGAAGGTGGAGCTGCTGCGCAGCATGGTGGGCGTTCCGGCGGCGGGCGACACGCTGGAGCGGGTGGACCCGGAGACGTACAACCGCCTGCGGGAAGAACTGCTGGCCGAGACGCTGCATGTCGTCTACAGCGACTCCCTCGTGGCCTATCAGGAGGGGCTCTCCCACATGGCCAACGGAGCGCTGTTCCGCCTGCGGGTGGCCGGGAGCGAGGGGCTGGCCTGCACCGAGTATCTGGATGACGACACCGTCATGGTGAAGGAGTTGCTCATTCCCCAGCCTGGGATGGCCGGGGCGGCCGCGCTGATCGGCGCGGAGATGCCCGCCGTGCGCTATCATCTGCGCACGCCGCCCTTCTGGGACGGCGTGTCCGGGAGCTATCTGCAGGCCTTTGCCATGGTAAAATGGTACGACGCCGCCCTGGAACGGGAATGGCGGGAATACCGCCGGGGCTATATGGGCCTGGGGTTCGACTAAAGAGGCTGAAAAAGAGAATACTAGACCTTGACCGAAAGTGGAAAAAGCCCCAAGTGCAGGGACCATTTTCAGGCAAGCTCTAGGCAAGACTGTGGCCGCCGGCGGCCGGGGATTTGCCCCGCCGCCGGCGGTTTTGAATTTCTATGCATGATGCAATTCATTTTTGCTCCGTGACAGGAAATTTTCATGGACAAAATGCAGCTATTTCGTCCTTCTGGAAAAGACATTTGCAGGATTTGAAGGAGATTCCATCAATTTGAAGGCGTATTTCCCTTGACGGACAAAAGTTTATAGTATAAAATAATAAGACCTGTGTATGGGGAGTTTCCCTGATTTTGGATACAGAAATATGCAATAGAAAAGTGGGAAGTGAAGAAATGGCAAAGTATGTCCTTAAGCGTGTGCTGATGGCACTCTTTACGATTTTCCTCGTGGCCACGCTGACATTTTTCCTGATGAAGGCGGTCCCAGGCAACCCCTTTGTGAGTGAAAAGACGCCGCCGCAGTCGGTGCTGGACGCCCTGAATGAGAAGTACGGTCTGGATCAGCCGCTGAGCGTCCAGTATTTCAAGTATATGGGCAATCTCCTCCGGGGGGATCTCGGCGTCTCCGTCAAGATGCAGAAGAACTACCCGGTGATCAGCATCATCAAGGAGATGTTCCCCGTCTCCGCCAAGATCGGCGCGTTTGCCCTCCTCTGGGCGGTGCTGGTGGGCGTCCCGCTGGGATGTCTGGCGGCCTATAACCGGGGCACCGCCACGGACAGCACGCTGCGGGTGGTCTGTACCGTGGGTATCTCCATGCCCTCCTTCGTGGTGGCGAGCCTGCTGCTGATCGTATTCTGCGGCGGCGTGGTGGGCTGGTTCCCAAGTATTTTCGACGGTTCGCCCCGCAGCTATGTGCTGCCCTGCTTCTCCCTGGGCTTCTACCCCATGTGCTATATCGCGCGCCAGTCCAGGGCCGCCATGCTGGACGCCATCAATCAGGAGTATATCAAGACGGCCCGGGCCAAGGGGCTCAAGACGGGGAAGATCATCTTCAAGCACGCCCTCCGGAACGCCCTGATCCCTGTTCTTACCTATCTGGGGCCCCAGGTGGCCTTTACGCTGTGCGGGGGCTTTGTGGTGGAAAAGGTCTTTACCATCGGCGGGCTGGGCCGTTATTTCGTCCAGTCCGTGTCCAACCGGGACTACCCGGTCATCATGGGCACCACCATCTTCCTGGCCTCCTTCATCATCATTATGAACCTGCTGGTGGACATCCTCTATAAAGTGGTCGATCCCCGCATCACCCTCGGAAAGGAGAGCTGAGCATGGCAGACAAAATGAAAAAGGCCAAATTCGGCTCCCTCCAGCTCGATGTGGAGGATGTGATCTCCTGGAGCGAGCTGACCAACGCCGATTTTGCACCCGCCTCCTCGCAGGAGAAGGAAAATTTCATCCAGGACCGGGAGAGCGTGTCCTTCTGGAAGGACGCGGGACGACGGTTCCGCAAAAATACCGTGGCCATGGTGGCGCTGGTCATTCTGATCCTGGTGGCCCTCTTCGCGTTCCTGGGCCCGGTCATCGTGCCCTATGGCTACGACCAGTTCATCGCGGGCTCCGAGAACCTGCACCCCTGGCACTACACTTTGGAGGACCAGGAGAAGCTGGCCGCGGCCCAGATGACGCCCGAGGAGGCCTGGGCCAAGGCCCAGGAGGAGGCCGCCGCCCAGGGCAAGACCCTGGGGCCGGTGGATAAGGCCAAGATCATGGCCGCGGCCAAGGCCAGCGGCGGCGCGGACACCGATGAGCTCCGCAAGGAGTTGGGCATCAGGGCCCGCCTGTTTGGCTACTCCAACGCCGAGCTCCAGCGCAAGGCCGCGGGGGAGAGCGTGTTTCCTCACGTCTTTGGCACGGACAAGTTCGGACGCGACATCATGGTCCGGGTCATGATCGGCACCCGGGTGTCCATGGTGGTGGGCCTGTCCGCCGCCCTGCTTGTGCTGGTCATCGGCGCCCTGTACGGCTCCATCTCCGGCTATCTGGGCGGCAAGGTGGACGCCGTCATGCAGCGCATCGTTGAGATCATCTACTCCATCCCCGAGGTGCTGGTCATCCTCCTCATCGCCACCGTCATCGGTGACGCGTTGACGAGTTATGTAAACTCACATTCAGGCTTCATCGCGGATATGGCCAACGTATTGGGCGCCAACCTCATCTCCATGTTCATCGCCTTCGGCCTTTTGTACTGGGTCACCATGTCCCGCATCATCCGCGGCCAGATCCTTCAGCTCAAGCAGCAGGAGTACGTCACCGCCGCCCGGGCCCTGGGCGCCTCCGGCCCCCGCATCATCAAAAAGCATCTGCTGCCCAACTGCATTGGACAGATCGTGGTCACCACCTGCCTCCAGATCCCCTCCGCCATCTTCCTGGAGTCCTTCCTCTCCTTCCTGGGCGTGGGCGTGTCCACGCCTATGACCAGCCTGGGCTCCATGGCCTCCGAGGCCCTGGGCGGCATGACCACCTATCCCTACCGCCTGCTCTTCCCCGCGCTGATCCTGAGCATTATGATCCTGTCCTTCAACCTGGTGGGCGACGGGCTCCGGGACGCCCTGGACCCGAAGCTAAAGAAATAAGAAAGGAGGAGACAGCATATGACACAGAATGAAACCGTAAAGCAGCACGACGAGCGGCTCCACACCGAGACGCACGCCGCCGACGATGCGGGTGGAAAGCTGCTGGAAGTGAAGGACCTCCACGTCTCCTTCTTCACCCCGGCCGGTGAGGTCAAGGCGGTGGGCGGCATTTCTTACAGCGTCAACTACGGCGAGGTCATGGGCATCGTGGGCGAGTCCGGCTCCGGCAAGAGCGTGGAGGCCTATTCGGTCATCGGGCTTTTGCAGTCCCCCGGCAAGGTCATCGGCGGGTCCATTACCTTTGAGGGCGAGGACGTGCTGGCCTTTACCAAGGATCAGATGACCGACTTCCGGGGAAACAAGGTGGCCATGATTTTCCAGAACCCCATGACCTGCCTCAACCCCGTCTACACGGTGGGCAACCAGCTCATTGAGGCCCTGAAGGCCCACGACAAGTCCATTTCCAAGGAGGACGCCGCCAAACGCGCCATGGAGATGCTGGAGCTGGTGGGCATCAACAATGTGGAGAAACGGATGAAGCAGTATCCCCACGAGTTCTCCGGCGGCATGCGCCAGCGCGTCATGATCGCCATGGGCCTCATCTGTCACCCCAAGCTGCTCATCGCGGACGAGCCCACCACCGCCCTGGATGTGACCATCCAGGCCCAGATCCTGGAGCTCATGAAGGACCTCCAGAAAAAGACGCATATGGGCATCATCTTTATTACCCACAATCTGGGCGTGGTGGCCGAGATCTGCGACAAGGTCTGCGTCATGTATGCCGGTAAGATGGTGGAACAGGGACCTGTGGACGATATCTTCTATAACCCCTCTCACCCCTACACCGTGGGGCTGCTGCGCTCCATGCCCCGTGTGGACGCAGAGAGCCATGAGCGGCTCATCCCCATCGAGGGAACGCCGGTGGACATGCTCAATCCGCCCGAGGGCTGCCCCTTCGCCCCCCGGTGTGAGCACGCCATGAAGATCTGCCTCAAGAAGATGCCGCCCTATGTGGAGATCGGCAAAGACCACCGCTCGGCCTGCTGGCTGCGGGTACAGGACCAGTTGGAGCGGGAAAAGACCGGAACCGGGGAGGTGGAGAGCCATGAATGAGAATATCCTCGTCCAGGTGGACCACCTGACCAAGTATTTCCCCATCAAGGGGCAGAAGGGCCCCGGCGTACAGGCGGTGGAGGACGTGTCCTTTGCCATCCACGAGGGGGAGACCCTGGGGCTGGTGGGCGAGTCCGGCTGCGGCAAGACCACCCTGGGGCGCACCATCCTCCGTCTCCATGAGCCCACCTCCGGCACCATCCTGTACCGGGGGGAGCCCATCTATCAGCATGAATATCCCTTTGAGGCAAAGACGGTCACCGTCAGGGGTCAGGACGGCGCGACGGTGGAGAAGACCGAGCTCATCCGCAAAAGGGTGCCCAGGGAGAAGGCGGTGGATATGCTGCCTTACCGCCGGAAAATGCAGATCATCTTTCAGGACCCCTCCGCCTCTCTGGACCCCCGCATGACCGTGGGAGAGATCATCGGAGAGGCCATCGACATCCACAAGCTCTGCGCCTCCAAGGCGGAGCGAACCGACCGGATCAAGGAGCTGCTGGGCCGCGTGGGCCTCAACACCGAGCATGCCAACCGCTACCCCCACGAGTTTTCCGGCGGCCAGCAGCAGCGTGTGGGCATTGCCCGCGCCCTGGCCGTGAAGCCGGAATTTATTGTCTGCGACGAGCCGATCTCCGCGCTGGACGTGTCCATCCAGTCCCAGGTGGTCAACATGCTGGAGGACATGCAGCAGGAGCTGGGCCTCACGTATCTCTTCATTGCCCACGACCTCTCGGTGGTGCGGCACATCTCCCGCCGCATCGGCGTGATGTACCTGGGCACCATGGTGGAACTGGCCGAGAGCTATGAGCTCAATAAGCACCCGCTCCACCCCTATACCAAGACGCTGCTCTCCGCTGTACCGGTGCCCGATCCGGAGGTGAGCCGCACCCGCCAGCGCATCGTGCTGGAAGGGGATATCCCCTCCCCCATCAATCCCCCCACGGGCTGCCGGTTCCACACCCGCTGCCCCTATGCCACTGAGGCGTGCAAACAAAAGGCCCCGGCGTTCAAGGAATACGCACCCGGCCACTGGGCGGCCTGTCACCTGCTGGAAAAGAGCGGGGCCTGAGTATTCCGGGCCCTCCGCAAAACGCTCCCGGCGGCAGGGCGAATTCAGATATTTAACACTTTTGAAACATTTGCTTTACAAATATACCACAGGGATGGTATAATGCAGCATACGGCGGAGGATACTTTTTCTTCCAACCGGGAACGGCGCATGCGCCGTTTTATGTCCCCGACTTGGGGACATAATGTCTGTTGGTATCCGGTCCCGCGTGCGGGACACAGATGATACAAAATATTTCAGGAGGTAATGAAATGAACGGCAAAAAGCTTCTTGCTCTGTCTCTGGCCGGCGTGATGTCTCTCGGGCTGCTGGCCGGCTGCGGCGGCGGCGGTAACGCCACCACCCCTGCTCCCGGCGACACCACTGCTCCTGGGGATACTTCCGCCCCCAGCGCCGGCTTCAACATGAGCGTCTGCATCGCTTCCGAGCCTCAGACCATCGACCCCGCGCTGAACTCCGCCGTGGACGGCGCCATCATGACCCAGCATGTGTTCGAGGGCCTGATGAAATGGTCCGACAGCGGCGAGGCCGTGGAGGGCGCTCAGGGCGCCAACCTGGCCGAGCTGGTCCCCGGCCAGGCCGAGACCTATGACAAGGTGGTCAATGACGACGGCACCGTTACCTATACCTTCCATCTCCGCGACGGCATCAAGTGGTCCGACGGCCAGCCCGTCACCGCCGGCGACTTTGTATATGCCTGGCAGCGCTTGGCCACCCCCGCCACCGCCGCCGACTACTGCTACATGATCGATATGGTCAAGGGCTATGATCTGGTCAACACCGGCACTCCCACCGGCCAGTTCGAGACCAAGGTCAACGCGGACACCGGCGAGGAGGAGCAGGTCGAGATCATGGATCACGCCGATCCCACCACGCTGGGCGTCTCCGCTCCCGACGACAAGACCTTTGTGGTCGAGCTGACCTATGACTGTCCCTACTTCCTGGAGGTCTGCGCCTTCCCCGCCACCCTGCCCGTCCGCGAGGACATCGTCTCCGCCAATCCCGACGGCTGGACCCATGACGTGTCCACCTATATCGGCAACGGCGTCTATAAGATGACCGATTGGCAGCACAATGCCCGCATCGTCATGGAGAAGAACACCGAGTACTACGGCTATTCCGCCGACAAGGGCCCCGACACCCTCACCTTCATGCTGATGGACGACGCCAACGCCATGCTGTCCGCCTTCAACTCCGGCGAGCTGGACTTTACTGAGGACGTGCCCGTGGATGAGATCCCCACCCTCCTCAACGACGGAAAGCTGAACATCGTGCCCTATATCGGCACCTACTATGTCTGCTACAACGTCACCGCCGCCCCCTTTGACGACTGGCGTGTGCGCAAGGCCTTTACCCTGGCCATCGACAGCCAGTATATCGTGGACAACGTGACCCAGACCGGCCAGGTCCCGGCCACTGGCTTTGTGCCCTCCGGCGTGGGCGATGTGACCGGTGATCCCGACTTCCGCGCCGTGGGCGGCGACTACTGGACCGCCCCCACCACCTCCGAGCAGTATGAGAAGAACTGTGAGGAGGCCCGTCAGCTCCTGGCCGACGCCGGGTATCCCAACGGCGAGGGTTTCCCCACCGTCACCTACCTCTACAACACCTCCGACAACCACAAGGCCATCGGCGAGGCCCTCCAGAGCCAGTGGCAGACCGCCCTGGGCGTCACCGTGAAGCTGGAGAACCAGGACTGGTCCGTGTTCCTGGAGACCCGTAAGCAGGGCCAGTATCAGATCGCCCGCAACGGCTGGATCGCCGACTACAACGACCCCATCTCCTTCCTGGATATGTGGCTCACCGGCGGCGGCAACAACGACGCCCAGTATTCCAGCGCCGACTATGACGCCGCTATTGCCGAGGCCAAGGCCAGCTCCGACGCGCAGGTCCGCATGGACGCCATGCACCGCGCCGAGGATATCATTATAGGTCAGGACTGGGCTCTGGGTCCCATCTACTTCTACACCCAGAAGTATATGCTCAACTCCGACATCAACGGCATGTATTATACGCCCCTGGGCTACTTCTTCTTTGATAACTGCACCAAAGGCTGATTAGCAGAAATGAGGAAAGGGCCGCACCTGCACGGTGCGGCCCTTTCTTTTATGGAATCTGACCAGTGTGGGAGGTCATTCATTTATATCCTATATAATGTGCATAAAAACCGGGAAGAGCCGGAAAAAGGCTTGCATTTTTTAAGAATCAGATGTATAATCATACGCACAAAAGACCAAATGGTCAAAGAGGAGAGAAATGGAATGAAACATCAGAAGAACATGCTCTGCCTCGGCCTCGCCGCCGTGCTGAGCCTCAGCCTGCTGACCGCCTGCTCCGGTGGGAACAGCGCCGCCACCCCCGCACCGGCCGACACCACAGCGCCTACTGATACCGCCGCGCCCGCGGATACCACCGCCCCTGCTGGATTCACCACCGTGGAGGAGGGCAAGCTCCATATGTCCACCAACGCCGCCTTTCCTCCCTATGAAATGACCACCGATGCCGGCGGCTTCGAGGGCATCGACGTGGAGGTGGCCGGTGCCATCGCCGAGAAGCTGGGCCTGGAGCTGGTGGTGGATGATATGGGCTTTGACGCCGCCCTCACCGCCGTCCAGACCGGCCAGAGCGACATCGCCATGGCGGGTATCACCGTCACCGAGGAGCGCCAGGAGGTCATGGACTTTTCTGAGTCCTACGCCACCGGTATCCAGGTGGTCATCGTCAAGGAGGACTCTCCCATTGAGACAGTGGACGATCTGGCCAACGCTGATATGATCGGCTGCCAGAAGGCCACCACCGGCTACATCTACTGCTCCGACACCCCGGAGAACGGCGGCTATGGCGAGGACCATGTCACCGCCTATGAAACTGGCGCTGTGGCCGTTCAGGCTCTGGTGAACGGTCAGGTGGATGCCGTAGTCATCGATAACGAACCCGCCAAGGCCTACGTGGCCGCCAACCCCAGCCTGAAGATCCTGGACACGGAGTTTGCCGTGGAGGACTATGCCATCGCGCTCCAGAAGGGCAACACCGGGCTGCTGGAGGCCGTCAACGCCGCCATGGACGAGTTGAAGGCGGACGGCACCTTCCAGACCATCGTGGACAAGTACATCACCGCCGAGTAACAGCCATTTCAGTAAGGAAAAGGGCGGCCTTCAAAGGCCGCCCTTTTCCCTGCACCAGACACAGAAAGGAGAGGGGCCTATGTTCCAAGGGGCGATAGACTGGCTGGACAGGATCGGCCCACGGGTCTACACGGCGTTTGTGGAGGGGGACCGCTGGAAACTCTACCTGAAAGGGTTGGGCCTGACCCTGGAGATGACCGTGGTCGCCCTGTGCTTCGGCTTGGTCCTGGGGCTGATCGTGGCCGTGATCCGCACGGCCCATGATCAGCAGCGGGTGGACCGGCGGAAAAATCCCCTGCTGGGGCTTTTAAATGGGATCTGTCAGATTTACACCACCGTCATCCGGGGCACCCCCATGCTGGTCCAGCTGTTCATCTGGACCTTCGTCATCTTCCCCTCGGTCCGGAATAAAGTCCTGATCGGCTTCATCGGACTAGGGGTCAACTCGGGGGCCTATGTAGCGGAGATCGTCCGGGGAGGCTTGATGAGCGTGGACGTCGGCCAGTCCGAGGCCAGCCGCTCCCTGGGAATGAACTACGTGGACACCATGCGCTTCATCGTGGTCCCCCAGGCGTTCAAGAACATCCTGCCTTCCCTGGGCAACGAGTTTATCACGCTGTTTAAAGACACCTCTCTGGTGCAGGCCATCGGCGGCACAGAGCTGCTCTACTACGCCAGCACCATCGGCGGCAGGACCTTCGACTATATGCCACCCCTGATTGGCATTGCGGTGATGTATCTGGTGGTGGTGATTGTCCTGACCTGGCTCCAGAGCAAGCTGGAAAGGAGGCTGCGTCAAAGTGATCGACGTTAAAGGGCTCTCAAAATCCTTCGGCGACCATCTGGTGCTGGACAACATCGACCAGCACATCTCCCCGGGGGAGAAAGTGGTGGTCATCGGCCCTTCCGGCTCCGGAAAGTCCACCTTCTTGCGGTGTCTGAACCTGCTGGAGCAGCCTACCGCCGGCACGATCACCTTCGACGGCGTCGTCATCACCGACCCCAAGGTGGACATTGACGCCATCCGGCGGCAGATGGGCATGGTCTTCCAGCACTTCAACCTCTTTCCCAACATGACCATCCGCCGGAACATCACCCTGGCACCGGTGCGCACGGGACTCATGAAGCAGGAGGAGGCAGACGCCGAGGCCGCCAAGCTCCTGGAGCGGGTGGGCCTTACCGAAAAGGCCGATTCCTACCCCGCGCAGCTCTCCGGCGGACAGAAGCAGCGCATCGCCATCGTCCGGGCCTTGGCGATGAAGCCCAAGCTGATGCTTTTTGACGAGCCCACCTCCGCCCTGGACCCCGAGATGGTGGGCGAGGTGCTGGACGTGATGAAGGAGCTGGCCCGGGAGGGTATGACCATGGTGGTGGTCACCCATGAGATGGGCTTTGCCCGGGAGGTGGGTTCCCGGGTCATCTTCATGGATGGTGGGAAGATCGTGGAGGAAAACGAACCCCATGCCTTCTTTGCCGGCCCCAAAGAGCAGCGGACCATCGACTTCCTGTCGAAGGTGCTGTAAGGCGGCCGGTCCCATTCGAGATGGGCGCCGCCCCTCGAGCTCCCCTGCCTGATTCGTACCGTCATTCAGTATGGGACGGAAGATTTTTCGACAAATGGAAAGCGCGGAGGCGATCGCCTCCGCGCTTTTTAACGGCTCCATCCGGTTTAATACGCCACGCCCCAGTAGATCATATGCTTGGCGGGCTTGCCACAGATGGCGCAGGTGTCTCCCAGGTGTTCCTGCTCGAAGGGGATGCACCGGGAGGAGACCCCGGCCTCCTCCTTCATGCGCAGCTCGCACTCCAGATCGCCGCACCACATGGTCTTGGCAAAGCCGCCGCGCTGGGCCATCTTCTCCTTGACCTCTTCCAGGGAGGCGCAGGCGTAGGTGTTCTCCTCCAGGTTCCGCTTGGCGCGGGCGTAGAGCCCGTCGTGGACGGCGTCCAGCAGTTCCCGGACTTTGTCCTCCAACTGGCCGAGAGGGACGAAGACCTTTTCGCCGCTGTCCCGGCGGGCGATGACGCACTGGTCCTTCTCGATATCCTTGGGGCCGATCTCCACCCGGAGGGGCACGCCTTTCATCTCGTACTCGGCGGCCTTCCAGCCCATGGACTGCTCGGAGTCGTCCATCCTGGCGCGGATACCGGCGGCCTGAAGGCGCGCCAGAAGGGTGGCGGCATGGTCTAGTACGCCGGGCTTGTGCTGGGCCACAGGAATGACCACCGCCTGGATGGGGGCGATGCGGGGGGGCAGCACCAGACCGTTGTTGTCGCCGTGGGTCATGATGATGCCGCCGATCATGCGGGTGCTGACGCCCCAGGAGGTCTGGTGGGGATAGTGGAGCTGGTTGTCTTTGCCGGTGAAGGTGATGTCGAAGGCGCGGGCAAAGCCGTCGCCGAAATAGTGGCTGGTGCCCGCCTGGAGGGCCTTGCGGTCGTGCATCATGCACTCCACCGTGTAGGTCTCCTCCGCGCCGTTGAACTTCTCCTTTTCAGTCTTCCGGCCCCTGACCACGGGCATGGCCAGCACGTTCTCCATAAAGTCGGCATAGACGCCCAGCATCCGCTGGGTCTCCTCCCGGGCTTCGTCTTCCGTGGCGTGCATGGTGTGGCCCTCCTGCCAGAGAAATTCCCGGTGGCGCAGGAAGGGGCGGGAGGTCTTTTCCCAGCGGAGCACGCTGCACCACTGGTTGTAGAGCTTGGGCAGGTCGCGATGGGAGTGAATGATGTTCTTGTAGTGCTCACAGAAGAGCGTCTCGGAAGTGGGGCGGATACAGTAGCGCTCCTCCAGCTTTTCGCTGCCGCCGTGGGTGACCCAGGCGCACTCCGGGGCAAAGCCCTCCACATGGTCTTTCTCTTTCTGCAAGAGGGACTCGGGGATGAGCATGGGCAGATACACGTTTTCGTGGCCGGTTTTTTTGAACTCCGCATCCATGAGGCGCTGGATGTTTTCCCAGATGGCATAGCCATAGGGGCGGTAGATGAACATGCCCTTGATGCTGGAGTAGTCGATGAGCTCGGCCTTGGTGCACACGTCGGTGTACCATTTGGCGAAGTCCACTTCCATATCCGTGATCTGCTCCACCTGCTTCTTGTCTGCCATAGTCTATCTCAATCCTTTACGAATCAAATTCACCGCTTATTGTATGAGGAAACGGGTGAAAAGTCAAGTATGGGGGCCGATCTTCCTCCTCCTGGGATCAAACGGCCGCCCGCCGACCCGTATATTTTGCATCAAAAGCCGCAAACTGTCCCTGTAAGGGGGTGCGGGAGATGCGTATCGGGATCTGGGAGCGGAACGAGGGCCTGCAGGAGGTCATACTGGAAGGTCTGCGGGCGGCGGGGGCGGAACCGCCCGTCCTGGAGGCAGGGGCCCATCCGGCGGACTTTTCAGGGGAGCTGGACCTGCTGGTGATCTCACCGGAGGCGGTGGGATGGGCGGGGGCCGGACAGATCCACGCTGGGACCGTGCTCCTGAGCGGTGCCGCGGGGCCCCTTGCACGGGTCCTGCGGACAGAGAGGGCCGTGAGCTATGGGACCTCGGCACGGGATACGCTGACCCTCTCCAGCCTGGAGGGGGATCAGATCTGTGTGGCGATTCAGCGGGACATCGTCACCGTATCCGGCGCCGTGGTGGAGCGGCAGGAGCTGGTGCTCCCCTTTCCGCCGGGGCGCTCCCCCCTGCCCTGGCTGTGCGCCGTGGGGGCGCTGCTTCTGATGGATGTACCGCCGGAGAGGCTGGAATAGCGTGCAGAGAGGGAGGAGCTTGGCGCTCCTCCCTCTCTGCACGTCTATTGCGCCAGGCCGTCCAGGGCGGCCTGGGCCGCCTGGCTGTCGTTGGCCACCACAAGCAGGACGGAGCTGCCGGATTCCTTCACAATGGCCTGCTCCAGCTTGGGAAGCTCAGAGGGGAGGTACCCCTCGCAGGCGTCCTTCTGGTCGGATACCCGGGTTTCCAGGGCCTTACGGGCGTTGGCAGCCTCCTCCTGTGTGGAAAAGACCAGCACGGCGATCTCCTCCGCGGTGGCACCGGTGGAGGTATAGACCGCAGCCGCTTCCGGCTGGGACTCCAGGCCATAGAGGCTGGAGATCAGATCGGCGTCCAGCGCCTCCAGGGCCTCGGAAAAGGCACCGGAGTCCAGCAGGGCCTGGGCGGTGGCATCGGGGTCGTATGCCCCGGCGGGCGCCCCGCCGCCGGAACAGGCGGCCAGGATCAGGGTGAACGCCAGTGCCACGCAGAGAGAAAACAGTTTTTTCATCATAGATACTCCTTATGCTTCCGTCCCCTCCGCCTGCCCCTGGCCGGCCCGATAGGCCTCCGGGTCCACGGTGTGGGTTTTGAGGTATCCATACCACTTTTCGTACCAACTCCGGGTGAAGTGGATGCCGTCGGTGGTGCTCTCGGCGGGGAGTGTGCCGCTGTCATCCGCCATCACGGACTGGACGTCTACGTAGACGGCGCGCTTGTCCGCACAGACTCGGCGGAGGATCTCATTGTAGTTGGCCACATTTTCATTGTTGAGCCAGGCGGCCGGGTTCATCTGGTGGGCCTTTTCCGGCTCCACCGGGATCAGGGACTGTATGTAGATCACAGCCTCCGGCTGCCGGACGCGGATCTCGTCGATCAGAAGGGCGAAGGCATCCTGGAAAGCCTGGTCGTCGCCGTAGCCCAGCTCATTGATGCCGAACATGACATAGACCTTGCCGTACTGTTTTTCCTCCAGCCATGCCAGCGCCGTTTTTTTGTCGCCCACCCCGTTCTTGGGAATGGCCTTGGCGTCCACGCCGCCGGTGCCGGTGACCTGAAAGACCATGAGGGACTTATAGGCCAGAAAGTCCGCGCCGCGGATGCCGCTGTAGAGCCGAAGACCGTCGGAGCGGGAATCCCCGAGAAAGACGGCGTCGGAAAACCAGTCGTCCTCCACCGCGCCGGTCTCCGGGGCGGGGAGGGAGAAATCCAGCGCCGGGGCCGGCACAGGAGTGGGCTCCGGCGCTGCGGAGGGGATGGCGGACGCTGTGGAAGGCGGGAGCACGGCGTCCGTCGGGGCGGAGACCGCAGCGGACGGACCGGGCTGCTGGGCCAGGGCCCCCAGGGAGAGGGCACCCAGCACCCCGGCGCACAGGAACACCGCGGCCAGCAGCAGCCGTCTGCGGTGGCCCAGGGTCCCATTGTCGTTTTTCTCCAGGACGCGCTTTCCGTCCTTCTGCTCTGTCATGGGTTCAGGTGCTCCTCTCTCGTCTGTCTCGATCCGCCCAGGATCAGGCGGCGGACGTCGCCGTAGTCGGCGGCGGTATAGGTGGGAAACGCGTCCGGCGCGGGGGGCAGACCGCCGGGATTGTACCAGATGGTGTCGATCCCGGCGGCAATGCCGCCCTTGATGTCGGACTGGAGGCCGTCCCCCACCATGACGGCGCGGGACTTGTCCCGCACCCCCATCCCGGCAAAGGCGCGGTCAAAAAAGGCCCTCTGGGGCTTCTGCGCGCCCAGTTCCTCCGAGATGTATACCCCCTCCAGCCAGGGAGAGAGCGGGGAAGCCGCCAGCCGGGTGTGCTGGACCCGGGCCACCCCGTTGGTGGCCAGCGCCAGCCGGCACCCGCCCCGGACCAGGTCCCGGCACAGCGCTTCGGCCCCGGGCAGGAGACGGCTGCAAGCCGCCATGTGGGACAGGTAGTCCCGGTTGAAGGCAGCCGGATCGTCCGTACCGCCCAAGGCCCGGGTGAGCAGGCGAAAGCGCTCCACCAGCAGAAATTCCTGAGTGACCTCGCCGCGGTCAAAGGCGGACCAGAGGTCCCGGTTGAAGCCCAGGTACAGCGCTTCGGTTTCCGGCGTGGCGGGGTAGCCGCGCTCCTCCAGGACCAGCCGCAGAGCGGCGTGCTCGGCGGCGTCGAAGTCGAAGAGTGTGTTGTCGGCATCTAAAAAGACGATGTCATAGCGGGGCATAGCGACCTCCTGAGAAAAGAATTGCGTCCGACATACAAGCGCTATATCCTCCGCCTGCGGCGCAGGGCGGTGTACATGCGCATCAGGGAGGAGACCACCAGCACCCCCACCGCCAAGGCGCCCGCAATGCTCAGCGTATGCATTCCTGTGCTGAGGAAACGCTCGGTGTCGCCGTTGAGGGCGTACTCCATCATGTTGTAGATGCCGGCGCCGGGGACCAGGGGGAGAAAGGCCACCAGCATATAGCCGGTGACGGGGCACTTGCGGACCCGGGCCATCCCCTCGGAATAGGCCGAGAGAAAGACGGCGGCCCAGAAATACTGCATCAGGTCGTGATAGCCCGTGAGGGGGCCGGCGATCAGATAGACCAGCCACGCGAGACCGCCGCCCAGAGAGCAGATGACCGCGCCCAGGCCCCGGATGTTAAAGGGAACGCAGAAGCCCAGACAGGCGGCAAAGGCGTAGAAACAGGGGAGGAACCAATCCAGAAACGGCATTCAGGCGGCACCTCCCAGCATGCGGGCAAGGCTCAGCGCCAGTCCGGTGCCCAGCGCGATGCCCGCGCCGGTGAGCAGCGCCTCGGCAAACTTGGAGAGGCCGGAGAGCATATCCCCCGCCATGATGTCACGCATAAAATTGGTGATGACCACACCGGGGGCCAGGGCCATAATGGCGCCGATGATGATGAGGTTGGTGTGGGTTCCCAGTCCCAGCGCCACCAGGACCACTGCCGCCAGGGCGCTGACAAATCCGCCGGCAATGGTTTTGAAAAAAAGGTTGGTGCCCAGCCGGCTCATAAAGATGAGCGAAATGCCGATGGCCACGCCGCAGAGGCCGCTGGCCGCAGCATCGGCCAGGGTCCCGCCAAAAAAGAGACAGAAGGCGGCGGTGCCGAGAAAATAGGCCGAGAGCTGCTGGGGGGTGGAAAAATACGTCTGGTCCGCCGCGGCGGTCTGGAGCGCCTCCCAGGCCTGGTCCAGATCCGGGGTCTCGGCGCAAAGGCAGCGGCACAGCGCGTTGAGCGCCTCGATCTTGCGCACGTTGGTGCCGTGAGGGCCCACCCGGCGCATCCGGGTGAGGGGCTTCTGCCCCGGTGAGGAAATACCCACGATGATACAGTTGGGAATGGCAAAGACCTCCCCGGGACCCGCGCCATAGGCCTGCAGCAGGTAGCGGACCGACTCCTCCACCCGGTAGATCTCAGCCCCGCTCAGGAGCAGGTGATAGCCCAGCTCACCGCTCAGGGTCAGCAGCTTGTCGTAATCCAAGAGCGCCCTCCTCTCCAAGTGGGCTGTTTCGGTGCAATTCAATAGGATATCTCATTTGTCCCGTGGATGCAAGCGGGAAGGACCTGAAAAGCGGTCATTTTTCCACGGCCTGCCGTTGGCCGGCCAGGGCGGTGAGGGCAACGCCCGCCAGAATGAGGGCGCAGCCCAGCAGGGAACGGCGGGAGACCGATTCGGCGAGGGCCAGGCAGCCCACCGCTACGCTGGTGATAGGCTCAAGCATGGAGAAGAGGGCTGCCGAGCTGGCGCCCAGGAGGCGGATGCCCCGCTGGAGCAGAGACACGGCCAGAAAGGAGGTGGAGACGGCCAGCAGAAAGGAGAGACCCAGGGCGGCTGGAGGCAGCGCGAGCCGGAGCTGGTGGGTGGGAAGGCCCACCGCCAGCATGGCTGCGGCATTGAGAAGCCCCATATAGCATGCCGCCTTGTGCGGGTGCATATCCCGCAGCGCCGTTTTGTCAAGGCCGATGAGATAGCATGCGTAGGTCAAAGCTGAGGAGGAGGCCAGGAGGACTCCCCTTGGATCTGTTCCGGCGCTCAGCTCCAAAAGGCAGAGGGCGCCCAGCCCGGAGAGACCCAGAGCGAACAGCTTCCATGGACCCAGACGCTCCCGGAAGCGCGCACGGCACAGCAGGGCAGTAAGGGCCGGATAGAGAAAATGGAGGGTGGTCGCCATACCGGTGGGGATATATAGATAGGACTGGTAGAGCATAAGGGTGGTGGTGACCCGAAAGCCCGCTCCCATCAGCAGGAGCAAGCCCGCCTCCCGCCGAGTGAGGCGCAGGGAAACCCCCTCCAGCCCCAGAAGCGCCAACAGCACCGGCACCGCCATCAGGTTCCGATAAAAGGTGAGGGTAACGGCATTGCCGCCCATGGAATAGATCCGGCTGGCCACCGCGGGTGTGACGCCGAAGAGCACGGCGGAGGCGGCGGAGAAAACCATCCCCCTTTTCGGGCCGGGGTCAGCCATTTCCGGAGGAGCACTTGGCGGCGTCGATGGCCAGGACGATCATGAGGGACAGCAGAGCATTCCGGGGCTCCGGTATATCCAAAGTATAGACGTCCGTCCAGTGAAAAAGTTCTTTGGAGCAGCGCATGATTTCCACACCGGCCCCGTCGGTGACGGAGTAGTCCCACTCCAGCCAGTCGCCGTTTACCACCCAGTCATTGCAGTCCAGGGTAAAGACGGGCTGAAAGAAGGTGAACTCCTTTTTGATCTGTCCCAGATAGTTTTCCCCCACATAGAGGGCAAAACGGGGCAGGAGGGTGAGCACCTCTTCCTGGACGCGGCCCAAATAGGCGCCCTGGGCGTCGTGGATCTCCAGCCGGTGGCCCCAGGAGAGCTTGCCCTCCACGGTGAAGACAGTGTTCCCGCCCTCGTCGTAGATGTCATAGCTGTCAAACCAGGAGAGAAAGCGCTGTTTGAAGAGGAGACGCATGGCTCACTTCCCCCCTTGAAGGGAGCGGGCGATCTCCGCACGCTCTGCCTGGAGCTCATCCGCCAGGCGGGACAGGCTCCAGCTCTGATTGGTGGCGGTGAGGACTGCTTTTAGGGCGGCGGGGGCTCCACACGCCTTGAAAGCGTCCAGCACCGTATCCAATCGCTCCCGGGAAAAGCCGCAGAAGACCATGACCGGCTCCGCCGGACGGGGATACTCCCTCGCGGAGGGGGGGACAGACAGCCCGGAGAGTCCGGCCAGCTCACCCAGCGGCCGGCAGAGCTGCGGGTGAGACACCACCCGCAGCTCCGCTCCATGGGCTGCCAGGATAGAACGAAGCTGGGATGGATCGGCCAGAGGAAGGGGATGATAATAGAGAACCAGTTCCATAGAAATACCTCCCTGTAAAATACAAATCAGCTCCGGGATCAATCGGGACTAAGAGAGCTCGCGCTTGGAGAAAAAGTAGCCGTCGATCCGCTGGACAAGCTCCCAGCCCTCAGGCCCCAATTGATTCAAAGACACTTCAAACTCCTGCGCTATTTTTTCAAACTGCTTTGTGCGCATCGCCAAAGAGGTCACAATGGGAATGACTTTGTATTCAAATCTTTTCATAGGAGGGGCCTTCGTTCCAATTTTATCTCTGTTTGTTGCGGAGCTGCTCTCCCACGGCGGCAAATGCTGCACGATGGGAGGAGCACCTGGATTTCGAGACGCCCTACCCGACTTCTCTTTGCAGCAACAGCACCGTCTCAACTTGCTGTTCGTTGTCCAAACTGATATTCATATCTTCCTCGATGATAGGCAGCCGAAACTTAATGGATTTCAGCCACTGACCATTGGGCTGACGCTCCGGGTAAATCTGAATTTCAGAGATCAGTTCCTCAATTAGCTGCCTTTTCTCTCTGTCGTTCATCTTTCCATAGAGTTGATCGAAGTAGATTAGAACCTTGTAGATATTATCGCCGGTCAGCTTTTCTGCCTCAATAGCCTGTTTCTTGGCTCTGGCTGCAATCAGCAGGGATTCCAATTCTTCAATCTTATCATACATCCCATAGAGCCGATCATCAAGGTCTGATTTCCGCCTGCTGTAATGCCGGTCGTCTGGGTCAAGAGAGTCGATTTCTTCAATTAGCTTGGATTTGGTGGAATAAGCCTGACGAAGCCGTTTTTCATAGTTGCTGATTTCCTGCTCAATCGCCGTGGTATCGACTTTCATGTTGATCTTTTCCTGCATCATCGCCGCAAATTTGGGATTGCTGACCAGCTTACAGATTACCTCCGCCACAGCATCGTCCAGCAGCTCTTTCCGAATTTGCTTCTTGTAATCGCATTTATGTCCACGGGTCATAGAGCGATGTTTGCAGCCATAGTAGTAGAAATCCTTGTATTTGCTGCCGTCTGCTTTCCGCTTCACGCACTTATTACCGTACATTCCAACACCGCATATGGGACATTTTACGATGCCGGACAACAGGTGCGTGCATTCGTTTTTCCCTTTGTTGACGTGTTCATACCGTTTGGCTTTAGCAGCCAACTTGACCTGCGCTGCCTGCCATACGTCCTCCGGGATAATGGCCTCATGCAGACCATCCACCAACAAAAAGTTTTCTTGTTCTACCAAACGGTACTCGTTTCTGGTTCCATGCACCTTTTCGGTTTTTCGCCTGCCATAGGCAATCTTGCCGCAGTAAACCGGATTTTTCAGAATCATGCGGATCAGACGAGCATCAAAAAGAGGATTTTTCCCGTTCTGGCGCTGGACTTTGCTAATCCCATGATTTTCAAGATATTTTGCGATCCCATTCGCGCCGGAATCGGTTGTAACATACTGCTCATAGATGGTGCGAATCGCCGGAGCTTCTTCCTCGTTGATTTCCAGCTTACCATCCACCAGTTTATAGCCGTAGGGGGCAAAGCCGCCGTTCCACTTGCCCTCTCTGGCCTTTTGGATACGACCTTCCATGGTTTGGACACGGATGTTTTCACGCTCAATTTCCGCCACTGCCGATAGGACGGAAATCATCAGCTTTCCCGCATCTTTGGAGGAATCAATACCATCCTCCACACAGATCAAGTTGACGCCGAAATCCTGCATGACCTGCAAGGTGGAAAGGACATCCGCCGCATTTCTGCCAAAACGGGACAGCTTGAATACCAAGACAAAGGAAACGCCGTCCTTGCCGGTTTTTATGTCCTCCATCATTTGGTTAAATTGCGTACGGCCTTCAATCGATTTACCGGATTTTCCCGCATCCTCATATTCGTGAGCAATCTCATAATCATTGAATTCTGCAAAGGCTTTCATGCGGGATTTCTGGGCATCCAGCGAGTAACCGTCAATCTGCATGGCGGTGGACACTCTCGTATATGTATAAACTTTTATCTTTTCTTTTTTCATAAAACTTCCTTATGCTGTTCTATCCGCCTGTGTAACAATCACTCGTTTGTTCAGTTCCTCGCAGAACCAGTTTAACCTGTTTTGGAAAAATGTTTGATAATCATCTTCCAAAACGCCCCAGCCTGAGGCGGCACTTATCAAATGGGAATTCAGCGCTTTTTCAAGATTCGGATTTTGGGCCATATATTCGCTGATATATTTGGATGGTGCTCTGTCACGAATCGAGCGCTTATTCAGAAAATCGTCCACGATTGTAATATTGCCGATATGATTTACCAGCCAATCATCAACTTCTGGGTGTGCCTTACGCATATATGCTTTAGGGAAAAAATGATGGTAGTTTTTACTGTTTGCCTGTTTCAGCCAATCATTCGCAATGTGAACAATGCCATTATTCTGATACGAGACTGGCTGCTGGTAAGCAAGCAGGCAAAGCATACCCTTGATGAAAGCTGAACCGGCAGAAAAATAACCGTGATTCCGAATAAACTCAACAGAGGTATCGATCGGAACATCGTAAACGGGCTGCTCATTGTTCAAAATTTTGTCAATCAGCTTCATATCTTGTGTTAATTTTGTTTCCGCAGCACTCGAAAATCTTGAAGTTAGTACGCAGCGCCAGAAGTAATCCTGAAGAAGATCCTGCTGCAAACCTGCCGGAATATCTTTGTGATGGAAGAAATAGTAGGTGAACGGAACCAGTAAAGCATCATACGGAAGAAGTTGTGAAACAGGAATTTTATAAAAGCTGCGCAAATAATCTACAGCTGACTCAAACGCACTCTCAACTTGGGGCCATACATCGATAAAGTTTTGTTTTTCCAGGTTCAGAATGCTTTTTCTGGTGCATTCTTTCACGAGACATACAGAGACAGCCTGCAAAACAGTGGAGCTGGAGATTGTGTCGTAGTCAACATTTGAAAGATTTTCAATAAGTGCATCGTATTTCTCAGATAAGTCAAATTTCTTTGCTTCATCATAAGTTTTTGCTGCCATGATCTCAAACAGCGTTAAGGGTTTTCCGCCGATATTGATTCTTGTAAAAATTTCGGTTGCCACTTCAATGGGAGCATTTTTTACGTCGATCTTTGAAAACTGGTAGGTCTGTACCGCTTTACGATACGCATCAATTGCATCAATATAGTCGTTATACTTACTCAAAAGCAAACTGAGGGAGCCATTGAGAAGATCGACGAAGCGGATGATTTGTGTGTCCTGATACCCTGTTTTATCGGTAAGCACAAGAGAATCATCGGATTTTGCGGAAAGATTCACATAAATCTCAGAGTAGTCGGTAATCTGTCCGTTGTCATCTTCTAACTTTGCGCCTCGAAGTGCCACATATAAACTGGTCATGCGCTGCTGCCCATCCAGAACATACTGGACTGTATTTCCATCAGGCGTATCTGGGAATTGAAAATTTCCAATATTACGAACGGAGCGAAGGCGGTCATTTGTCTCCCAAATAATGAAGGTGCCAATTGGGTAGCCTTTCAGGATGCTGTCGATCAATCCGGCAGTTTCCTCAATACTCCAGACAAACTTCCGCTGAAACTGGGGAATCTTTATCTGGCCTTGTTCAATATTTGAAATAAGATTGTTATAAAGCATATTGCCGGGCAGCGACTGATACTGAGATACTTGATTATCCATCCTCAACACCTTCTCTTTCTGTTTATGACATCCGCTCGTTCATCACATCAAACTAATATACCTCAATATAGGGAGGCTCCTGCTCTCCCTATATTGGGTTTGGACAATTACCACACGATTATTGTATCACGCCGCTTTTTGCGTTTCAACATTTTCTTTGTAAACATTTTTAGTTGTGTTGTGTTTTGCGGCTTTCTCCTCGGGAAACATTGGATCGGGCAAAGCATCTAACTCCAGTTCCCCAGCATATTTTTCAATCATATCTGCCAGTAAAACGGCAAGGCCGTTCCACTCATCTATCATAGGCATTTATCCTCCGTCTGTCCGGTTTGTGCATATACTCTGCCAGCACTTCTTTGGGAATCCGCTCCAGCACAGCGACGGCGTCAGCATAGTCCCGCCGCAACTTGGCATCGGCCAGCTGCTTCAAAGTGCTTTCCTGGGTCGCTTTTTCCAGAGACTGCTCCAGCTGAGCATTTTCCTGTTTTAGTTTTTTGTTCTCTACGGTGGTTTCAGTAAATGCCACCTGATATTTCTTCATGATATTGTACATCCGCTCCACAGCCGGGATATACTGATCCATAAAAGCTGCAATCTCGGCAGCTCTGCTTTTTGCGTTAAAGGCTCCAATACCGGCTAGCAGTTCCTCCAGCTTAGCCTTCTGTTTGAGCAGCCGGGTCATCTCCTTGAACACTCTGGGCGGGATATGGTCACGTCCGGTCTGGCTGGCGCTTTCCCCACGCTCCAGGTCGGGATATTTCTGCACCATGTGTTCCCAGAACTTGTCCTGCCACTGGGTCAGTTTTTTCTTGTTTCCCACGATCTCCTTGGCACTGAGCCTGCCATCCGCAGTCAGGGGGACAAAAGAAAGGTGCATATGGGGCGTTTTCTCGTCCATATGCACCACAGCAGATATAATTGTTTTAGGGGCTTGGTTTTGCTGGATAAATGTCAGTGCCTCTTGAAAATAGGCTCTGATCTCAGATTTTTTCTTTCCCTGAAAGAACTCCGGTGTGGCAGTTACCAGGGCTTCCACGACTCGAACACCATCTGACCTGGTACGGCAACCGGCTTCTTTGATTTGCCGCTCTGCCTCCGCACGATATTTTCGTTTCGGCTCAATCAGATGGAAATTATATTTGCTCCTGCTGATGTCCACATCGGGATTGCTGGCGTATTTCTCTTTGGTGCGCTCGTTGTGGGCCTCAATGTTCCCGATCTCTGGTCCTTTGTACTTGGCAAAGCGGAGAATGGCATACTGCGGCTTGCTCATACTCTGTCCCTCCTTTTCTGCCAGGTCAGGTCATAGCCCAGCACGTCGGCCAGCTCCACGACCTCCTTGTAGCGAATAGATTCCCGCTGGAGCTTGGCCGACAGGTTGGAAACACTGTCCGACCAGTCGTATTCCTCATGGAGCAGGTCAACTACCTCTTGCATGGTGTATCCCGCCCGGATGATCTGTGCCTTAATCTCGTTACGTACCGTCATAATCAAAAATCCCCCTAAATTTACTTGATAAAAAAGCGAAGCTGGCACGCCCTCTGGCATAACCGCTTCGCTGGTTCGTGAAAAATTCCCTTGTCACCAAATCCGTTCAAAATTGCCGGTGTGATGTCCTGTCCATAAGCCGCACCTTTGAACTTTCCCGTTCCGTGTGACTTGGCTTGAAACCGTGCATTTTCCCATGATTCCATGCACCCGGTTCACCGGGACGAGAAGCACGGTTTCGCAAAATGATTTCTTCTAACCGTCAAATACTTTCCGATTCTCACTTGCCTTAATTTATCCCTCCAATTTTGTCGGTAATTTTGACCCATAACCGCTGAATTGCTATAAAAGGGAGAATAACGGTCAATCAAAGTGTACGTACGTACATGGCTCAGCGCCGCCATTCCTCCGGCACATCTTCCGGTACGTACGTACGCATCGAATCACCGGAAAACACCGACATATTGTTTCTCACCAACACCTCGATACCCAGAAAGCCGCGCACACGCCGTCCGGCGGCATTGGTCACATTGTTGCAGTATTCCAGATTGTAACGGCTCTGGCAAGCAATTAGGGCTTCGCTGAAGCTGCGCGGTTTCAGGGCGGGCAGGTTATTTTCAGTGCAGTAAATCTGATATGCCTCATACAGCTCTTTGGAACTGGCAGACATATCAGCTTTCAGGCGAACATACCCGTCAGAATCCAAAAAATCATACACATTGTTGTTGTCCCGTTTGACTGCCTCCCGATTGTCTTTTGTGCGCTGGCTCTCGGTAAACTTAAAATTGTTGGCGGTCAGCCGCTGCAATCCCTCAAAAGCCCACAGCAGAATGCCCTCCACCTCGGCTTTCATTTTCTCGGCCAGGTCGGGATCATCCACACGGCCAGCTGGTTTTTCTTTCGTGGTCAGCACCAGCTGACGGCGGTAAAATCCGTCGCTCCGGTCAAACAGCGCCTGTAAATCTCCGTTGGAGAAGGCCAGCAGCCGGGCACACATCCATCCCTGATAGCTCTGCTTGCCCTTGCGCTCCAGATCCATCTTGCCCTGGGCTGTGACGATGGATTTTACATAGTTGGTCTGGCGCAGGGCCTCCATCCGCATGTCGTCGTCCACGCACAGGAGGATGTACTCCAAGTCAGCACGGGCGAACCGGTTCTCCGATATTTTCCCGATGCTGCCGTCTTTCATGTTGGAGCCGAACAGAGCACCCAACACAGCACCGATCTGGCTCTTGCCCTCGCCGCCGTTGCCCTTTATGACCATCATCCGCTGTCCCTTGTTGCTGGGAATCAGGCAGTAACCGATATATTCCTGCAAGGCGGGGATGTCCTCCGGGTAGAGCAGTCCATCCAGAAATTTCAGCCACAGAACAGGTTTCGGGGCATTGGGGTTATAAGCAACAGGGAAGCGGTTGCGGACGATTTTCGGCTTTCCCTCTGCAAAGCTCCCGTCCAGAAACAGTGTTCCGTTGAAAACATGAATCCGATCCGGCTCCGGGGGAAAATCCTCCGCCAGTGCCGCCAGCTTCATCAGCTCCACAATGTTGCTGATTTTGCGGGGGATATTGCTGACCGCACAGCATTTCAGCTTCTCAAAGATCTCTCCCCGCAGGGGCAGTTCATCGGTTACACGGCCATCGGGTGTGAAAAAAGCCCCGTTTGTGAAGAGGATCTTGCGAGTCTGCAAAAACTCCTCACAAAACAGGGCTTCGTTGATGCTTTTTCCATCGAACCAGACGGGCATCCCGTCAGGCTGCTTGTTTTTCTTCATGGGTGACTTCCTCCTTTTCCAATCGCTTTAATCGCTCCTCCAAACCGGCGATCAGGCCATCCTTGTTCAGCATTTCTACAATTTTTACCCGCTGTTCCAGCTCGGCGGCAATGAGCAAATCTGCCAGATACTCCACATAGTCCAGCATCTGGCAGGCTTCCACAAACCGGTCATCCAGAACATCTTCCAGTGTCTTGGGTGTGTACTGCACCTTCCAGCTTTCCAGAAGATGCAGATAATCGCACAATACCCGCAGGCAGCGCACCTCCTCCTGACGGTATGTTCTCAGCAGGGGGCGCTCCGGTTTGGGCAGGGCGATTGCCGCTGGTGGCTTGTCCGGGTCAATCGCGAAGTCTTGAGCCAGCTTTTTAGCCGCCTCGTAGTTGCTCAGACCAAACAACTTCGCCACAAGGTCGATCACATCGCCGGTGGCTCCGCAGCCGAAACAGTAAAAGTACCTCTCGTTCAGCTTCATACTGGGGTGTCGGTCATCATGGAACGGACAACAGGCCATGCCGTTTCGACTGACTTGCAGCCCATAATAGGCTGCAGCCTCCGGAACCCGGACAACTTGTTTTATCAGCTCAAACCATGTCATTACTGCTCACTCCCTTCTGAAAGAAAATCCTGGGTGCCGTTTTTACCATAGAACCTCTCTTTCTTGCGCTTCCCGCGCAGTCGCTGTATAATATTGTTGTAGTTCCGAAAAAAGTAATCTTATTTTAGATTACCCTTTCACTAATAGGAGAAATCCGGGGTGTAAAACGGAACCATTTTTTAAAAAATCACAAAATATTTTTTGAAAGAGGTGAGGTCATGGCGTATCTGTCTGATGACGAGCTTCTGGATACCGAGGGTGGCTTCACCGGATGGGACGATGGGACAGGCGCTGGAGCAGAGGAAACGCTGGAACAGGCGCTTGCGGAAGAACGTCTGGCCGAGCTGGAAAGCGAGCTGGAGCAGGACGAGCATCCCATCGACTATGA